>Ga0272445_1002061_pt1 | contig 14365 bp, 15 predicted proteins | sample YNPCB0031_FD_194404 | JGI IMG/M metagenome (GOLD analysis project Ga0272445, IMG submission 194404) | Hot spring sediment microbial communities from Yellowstone National Park, WY, United States - YNP-CB-003-1 | ecosystem: Environmental > Aquatic > Thermal springs > Hot (42-90C) > Sediment... | reverse complement strand
TCGCTTACAACGAGAAGGTCAGAGGTTCGATTCCTCTCCCGCCCACATTAAGCGGGGTGTGGCGCAACGGCTAGCGCGCTGGCATGGGGTGCCAGAGGTTGCGGGTTCGAATCCCGCCACCCCGAAAATATAGAATTAACAAGGTCGAAAATTATTAGTTAATTTTCTGAATTAGATTAGAGAAAATATGAAAATAGCGTACATTCCCTACGGTGTTATCCAAAATATTATCGTTAAACAAGATTTGTTTGACCGAATTTTCGGGCTAGCTTCTCTCATAATTGAAAATGCCTCGGAGAGTGGTGGAGCTTTCGAGTTACAGAACCAGCAAGTTGAAACCGTCGGATTTTACGGAAATAAAGTCACTATTCATGGACTTACCAAAACAAATGCCGAAATTTTAAAAAGCATTATTTTGCAAAAGATGAAAGAAAATCCAACTGAAGATACTCGGTCGGGATTGTGAAATTTTCTAAGAATAATGACATATCCAAAACTCCTCGCCACTTTTTGTGTAATTTCGGTTATTCTCTTAGGTTCAATCTCTTTAATAAAAAGGGGGCATTTTTGGTATTTCGGTTTAGAGAAAGCAGAGTTGTATGCAATCTTTTTATTTTGGTTGGTTTGGTGGCTTGCAGATGCGGTTGCCATCAAATCAGGTATTTGGTCATATAATAAAAGCAAAATATGGAATATCTGGATAGGAGGCATTCCGTTAGAAGATCATATTGCTGGGATTTGCGCTCCTTATTTTGCAATTTATGCATTTAAATTGTTTCTTTAAGAGGGTGAGGGGATATATTCGCCGATGGAGTAGATGGGATAAAATTATCTTATGATGAAAATTTTTGCTGATTTACATCTTCATTCGAAATATTCAAGAGGTTGTTCTAAAAATTTAGATTTGGAAAATCTAGTAAAGTTCTCTAAACTTAAAGGTTTAAAACTTTTAATTACCGGTGATTTTACTCATCCTCTTTGGTTTAAGGAAATTAAAGAAAAATTAAAAGAGGCTGATGGTGCTTATAAAATAGATGAAGAAGATGTTTATTTTTTAATCGGCGGAGAAATTTCTTCTATTTTTTCAAGAAAAAATAAAGTTTATAAAATACATTTTTTAGTTATTTTACCTAATTTAGAGATTGCAGAAAAATTAAATAAAAAACTTGCTCTTTATGGAAAACTTGAAAGTGATGGTAGGCCTACTTTTGGTTTAGATATTATTGATCTTTTAAAAATCATCTTAGATATTTACGATAAAACTATTATTATTCCTGCTCATGTTTGGACTCCTCATTTTTCTCTTTACGGTTCAAATTCAGGTTTTAATTCTATTTATGAAGCTTTCAATGATTTTGTAAAGTATATTTCTGCTGTAGAGACAGGGTTAAGCTCTGATCCTAATATGAATTGGCGTCTTCCTGAACTTGATAATATTTCTATTGTTTCTTTTTCCGATGCTCATTCCCCTTATACTTACAGAATAGGAAGAGAAGCAACTCTTTTTGAACTTGAAAAAATATCTTTTGAAAATCTCTATAAAGCTTTAAACTCTCCAGATGAAAAAAATAAAATTTTAATGACAGTAGAATTTTTTCCTGAGGAAGGCAAATACCATTTTGATGGACACAGATTTTGTAAAGTTAGATTTTCTCCAGAGGAAAGCAAGAAAAATCATTACATTTGTCCTGTTTGTCAAAGAAGAGTTACCATTGGTGTTCTTTCAAGGGTAGAAGAGTTAGCCAAAAGGCCTCCTGATTTTATTGATCCTAAAAGACCTCCATTTAAAAAAACAGTACCTTTAGCAGAAATTTTAGCGCAAATATATGATGCTGATGTAAATTCAAAGCTTGTAGAAGAAACTTATTTAAAAATAATTAAAAGTTTTGGCCCCGAGCTTGAAATTTTAACTTCAAATTATGACAAAGAGAAAATGAAAGAAAATTTTTACGAAGTCTATTTAGCTTTAGAAAAAATAGATAAAGGAGAAATTATTTTAGAACCAGGTTATGATGGCGAATATGGAAAAGTTATTATAAAATTAAATGGAGAAAAAAAAGAAGAAGGTTCCTTTAGAAAAACAAAAACCCTCTTTTAAAGAAAATGAAATATATTTTAAAATTAGCAGAAATTTTTTTTCTTGAAGATTTATATTTTTTCTTAGACTATTGGTTTAATCATTTGCCTAAAAATATCTTAAGAAAAACTATTGAATATATTTATTTTTTAGATCATGATTTAGGTTTTAGGAAAAATTTAAGAAATCTTTTTAGTCCTCTTATTTTTGAAAAAGGTATTTTATCATTTTTTATAGGAAGACCGGTTGGTTTCATTTTGCGTCTTTTTTTAATTTTCTTTTTAGGCATCATCTATACCTTGATCTTTTCTTTTTCTTTCCTTCTCCTTATCTTTATTTTTATTTTGCCCATCTTTCTTTTAATTCTTTCTTTACCTAAAACAAATGGAATTTTTATGGGAAAATAGTTATTTTTATTTTCCTCCTCTTATTAGATTTGTCATTAAAAAGATAAAGGAAAGTTTTGATATTTTTGTTTTTATTTGTTTAAATCTTGTTTTTTTATTTTCTTTTTATTGGCTTCTTCAAGGACAAATTAAAAATCAAAATTTTTTCTTTTTACTTTTGCTTTTTTATTTCATCACTTTAGTAATTTTTTGGAAAAGAAAAAAGAGTAAAGAAGATTTAAGACTTTTAAGAGGCAGTGTTTTAGATTTTGATGATATTTTAAATAAAGAGACGAAAGATTTTTTAATAGATTCTTTAACTTTGGCAGAGATTTTAAAACCTCAAAATTTTTATCTTTTTCTTTTAAAAAACATCATTAAAAAAAGAAAAATAAAAAAAATTCTTTTGAGATTAGAAACAGAAAAAAATTTAGATAAAAAAATTCAAGTCATTTTTTATAAAAAGAAGGTTGACAAATTTTCTTTAAATTACTTTAAAGAAGTTTTAGAAATTTTAAAATTAGCCTACTTTTTCTCTTTAAAAATTAATTTTCCTGAAATAAATTTACCTATTTTATTTTATGCTATTTCTCAAGTCAAAGATATAGAAGTTCAAAGATTTTTAGAAGAAAACAGATTAAACGCTAAATTAATTTTATCTTCTGTTCTTTTCGAAATTTACCAAAGAAAATTTTTACCACGTTTTGAATATCAACCTTTTTCAGTTTTTCATAAAGAAGTAGAAGAAAAAAGATTTTTACCTTTAAATCTTTTCAAAAAACCCACACCTTTTCTTGATAAATTCGGTATAGATCTAACTTATTATGCTTGTAAAAAAAATTTAGGTTTTCTCATCGGTCACGAAAATGAATTTAATCTTTTAATAGAAAAATTAAAAGAAAAAAAGAAATTGCTCCTTGTAGGTAAGAAAAGAAGCGGTAAAAAAACAATTGTTTTTCATTTAGCTTGGAAAATTCATAATGAGCTTGTGCCTTCGTATCTTTTAGATTATAGAGTTATTTTGCTTGATCTTCATCAAATCTTTGAAAAAAATAAAGAAAAATTTAACGAGATTATTTCAAAAATTAAAGAAGAAATAAAAGAAAGCGAAAAATTAATAGTTTTTATACCCGAAATAGATAAATTTTTAACAGAAACAGATTTTGATTTAAGCGAATTTTTTAACGTACCTCAAATAATATTTATCTTAAGCCTTTCTTATGAAGATTTCCTTCTTTTAAATTCTAAAAGTCTTTTCTTAAAAGATTTTGAAAAAATAAAAGTTGAAGAACTTAAAAAAGATGAAGCTTTATTTCTTTTAACATTAAGAGCTATTCTTTTAGAAAAGGAAAAGAAAATTACTATTTCTCCTCGAGCCTTAGTTTCTGCTTTAGAAATAGCTTCTCTCTTTTATCAAGAAAAATATATTGTAGAAGCAGGGGAGGAAATTATTTTAAAGTGTCTTAATATTGTTAAAAAAAATAAAGGAAGTTTCCTTTCAGAGGAAATTGTAAGAGAACTAGCTCTTTCTTTTAAAAAAGAAATCGAAGTTTTTGATGTTATTAATTTAGAATCTCTTCTTAAAGAAAAAATCGTTAACCAAGAATTTGCTTTAAACTTAATAGCCTCTTTGCTTAAAATAAAGCTTTCTGGCTTAGAAATTCAGTTTGGTCCTTTAGCGGTTTTTCTTTTTTTAGGTCCAGAAGGGGTAGGTAAAACGGAAACGGCAAAAACTTTAGCAAAAATCTTTTATGGTTCTGAAAAAAGTATTTACAAGTTAGATCTTAAAAAAACAGAAGAATTCGAAGATTTTTTAAATCATTTTTTTGTTAATCCTTACTCTTTGATCCTTTTAGAAGACCTGGAAGATATAGATGAAAAAATTTTGCCTATTTTCAAGAAGATTTTAAATGAAGGTGAGTTTGAAAAAAATGGAAGAAATTTTGATTTTAAAAAATCTATAGTTATTATTTTTTCAAAAACTCTTTCAAAAAAGGTTGTCGAACTTTTGGAAAATAAGGAAAATTTGTTTTCAATTAGAGAAAAAATTAAAAAAGAAATTGAAGAAAATGAAATTTGGAAAGAATTAAAAATAGATGAGATAGTTATTTTTGACTATCTGACTTATGAAAAGTTTAAAGAAATAGCTAAAAATATTTTTAAAGATATAAAAACAGACTTTCTTTTAAAATATCAATTTGATATTAATTTAGAAGAGGGTGCTTTAGAAGAAATAGTTAAAAGATATGCTAGTAAAGAAAATGGTGCAGAGTTTTTAAAAGAAAACATAGAAAGAATAATAAAAAATAATTTAGCTAAACTCATTTTAGAGGGTAAAATAAAAAGAAATAGTAGAGTTTCTCTTTCTTTTGAGGGCGAATTTGCTTTAAAAGAATTATGAATTTAAGTTTTTATTTAAGATTTTTCATTGTCTTTTTGTTCATCTCTTTTGCTTTTATTTATTTTTCTCCAGAAAAATTTGGTTTTTTGACTTTTAAAAAAGGATTAAGTTTTTCAGAAGAAGATAAAGAATATAACATATTACTTTTAGGAAAACCTGGTTATGGATATATAGGAAGTGAAAATACTGATAGCATCATTGCTCTTCATTTTTCCTTAAAGAATCCAAGCAAAATTTTTCTTATCCCTATTCCCCGTGATTTAATTGTTACTGATGAAAATGGTGAATTAGAAAAAATTAATATGCTTTATGGCGAAAGAAAAATAAATTATCTTTTAAATAAAGTTTCTGAACTTACAGGATTAAAATTTGAAAAATATTTTGTTTATGACCTTCATTTTGTTTTAGGTTTAGCTGAAGTTTTAGGTGGTATAGAAGTAAATCTTGATGCTTATGTAACAGATGCTGTAAGTTTATATACTATATCACCAGGTAGAAAAATTTTAAAAGGAGATGATTTAGAACTTGTTTTAAGATCAAGATATTTTCCTGAGGGTGATTTTAAAAGGATAAAAAATCAAATAGAGGTTATTAAAGGATTAAAAAATAAATTCTTTTCCCTTTCAAATAAGGAAAAAATTGAAATCTTAAAGTTCGCTTTAAAAAATAAAAACCATTGGGAAACTAATATGAGCTATGATGAAATCTATTTTCTTTTAAGTCAAAGCGAGAAATTTAAAAATGCACAAATTAAAACCATTTTACTTTCTACTCAAAATGGTTTTTTTACCTCTGGGTATTTTAAAATTAAAGGTATCGATGGAGTTTATGGTATTTACCCTAAATTAGGTTTGGAAAATTTTAGTGCCGTGAGAGAATATATTAGGTCAGAAATTAAAAAATAAAATTAAGTTTAATGAAAAGAGTTCGAAAATTTTTGCCAAAATTTCTTATTAATTTTTATCATTTTCTTTGGTCATTTTTCTTTGCTTTAATTAATAAATTTCCTTCAAAAAGGATTATCGTAATAGGTATTACAGGAACAAAAGGAAAAAGTACTGTTTCTTATTTAACTTATTTTTTGCTTCAAAGACTTGGTTTTAAAACAGCTCTTTCATCATCTGATTTTCTTTTTATAAACGAAAAGGAAGTAGAAAGAAAAGAAAGGCTGACAATGCCAGGAAGAGGTTTTCTTCAAAAGTTTTTAAAAGAAGCTGAAGATGAGGGATGTGAAATTGCTGTAATTGAATGCACTTCAGAAGGGCTTTGGCAAAATAGACATGCTTTTATCAATTTTGATATTGCTGTTTTTTTGAATTTACATCCTGAACATATTGAGCATCACGGAAGTTATGAAGCTTATAGAAAAGCCAAGGGTAAACTTTTTAAAGCTTTAGAAAAATCTAAAGAAAGAAAAAGTTTAAGGGGTTTTAATATTAAAAAAACAATTATTGTTAATTTAGATGATTTTGAAAGTGATTATTTTTTAAGTTTTAAAGCTGAACAAAAAATAGCTTTTTCTTTAGAAGCAACAAATTTTGACAAAAATTTTCTTTTGAAACCCGAAAGTTATAAAATTTCAAAAAATGGAATAAGTTTTAAGTTAGAAGGTAAAGAATTTAATTCACCTCTTTTAGGCAAACCTAATCTTTATAACATTTTAGCTTCTCTTTCTATTTTAAAAGCTTTAGGCATTTCACTTAATTTAGCCGTAGAACCTCTTAAAGAATTTAAAGGTATTCCAGGAAGGATGGAAATTATTGAAGCTAAAGGCTTTAAAGTTGTTATTGATTATGCACATACTCCAGAATCCATAGAAATTCTTTACAAAACTCTTTTAGATCTTTTTAAACCAAAAAGGCTTCTTTGTCTTGTAAGTTCGGCTGGTGGTATAAGAGATAAATGGAAAAGACCCAAAATAGGTGAATTAGCAGCAAAATATTGTTCTCATGTTGTCATTACTGATGAAGATCCATTTGATGAGCCCCCAGAAAATATTCATAAAGCTATAGAAATAGGAGCTATAAATTTTTTAAATGAGTATAATATAGAAAAGCCTATAGAAATTATTCCTGATAGAAAGGAAGCTATTTTAAGGCTTATAGAAATTGCAGAAAAGGGTGATATTGTAGTTACTATCGGAAAAGGAAATGAAAAGTATATAAATTATGCAGATAAAGTTTTGCCTTGGAATGAAAAAGAAGCAGTTTTATCAGCCTTAGAATCCTTGGGTAAAAATAAAAAAATCAAAAAATCACTCTAAAATTTCAACTAAAACATCTTTATAAATTCCAAAATTTAGAGCAGAATCTTTATCAGGAAACCAAATATCAATTACCCCTTTAATTCTAGAATTTAACCTGTCTTCTACTACAAAAATCTTATCTCCAAAAAGAGAAGGGATCTTTATTTTTGTACCTAAAGGAAGATCGTTGGAAGCAACAATTCCGTCTCTTACAACAGTGTTCATCGCTGTAAGCCAAGGAGTGTCATCGGTTTCATCAGGACTTGAAGAGTAAGCAGTAATATTGAAATAAGAAAATCTCCTTTCTGGCTCAAGCTCTTTCAAAAAACCTTTTTCTTCTGAAATAATATTTTTCTCTGCTTCTGATGGTGAAAAAACTAGATTAAAAGCAGAAAAAATAATTATGATAAGCAGGAATTTACCTATCGATGAAGTACTCATTTTTTTATTTTCAAATTAAAAGGCCCCATTTTGGGGCCATACATAAAAAAATTATAACACAAAAATAAAGTTTTTTCAAAATGGGTTGTGGATTTTTTGTCTTGACAAATTTTTATTTTGTTTTTAAAATGTTTGTTAATCTCAAATGGTCAAAAAATTAGGATTTTTTGGCTTTTATTTTTTGAGGCCTCCTAGGTAGGGAGGTAAATTTAGGTTTTTTAAAAAAGGCCTCCCTACCTGGGAGGTCTTTTTTAAACTTTAAATGAAAATTCTCTCTTTTGGCGAAGCAGTCATAGATGTAGTTTATTTAGTAAAAGATTTAAAGTTAGATAGAAAAAATGAAATTTTACTTAAGAAAATCTCCTTTGGAGGTCCTTCTCTTGTAGCTTCACTTTTTCTTTCTTTTTACGGCTTTAAACCATATTTCTTTACAAGTTTAGGAAGAGATAAAGAAGGGGTAAGATGTAAAAAATTTTTAGAAAGATGTGGCATTAAGATTATAAAATTAGGAAATAAAACTAAGAAAAATTTAGTTATTTTAAATAATGGCATAAGAACAATTTTTAGAGAATCAGAAAGCGAAATAGATTTTTCCAAATTAAAAATAAGTTTTCTTAAAAATGCGAATTTAATTATTTTAGATAGACATTTTTCTTCTGTTTTCAAATTCTTAAAAAATTCTAAAGCTGAAATAATTTTTGATCCTTCGACTGAAATTTCTCAAAGAACTTTAGAGGTCTTAAAAAATATAAATTATCCTATAATTCCTATAGAAAGCTTAAAAAACTTTCATAAGGAAAGTCTTTATAAAGCTCTTAAAAAAGCTAAAAAATTAATAGGAGATCTAATCATTGTGACTTGTGGAAGGTTTGGTTCTTTCATTTTAGAAAAAAATAAAATTTTGTTTTTCCGGTCATATAAAAGTAAAGCTATTGATCCAACTGGTGCAGGTGATGTTTTTAGATCAGCATTTGCTTATGGAGTTTTAAAAAATTGGCCTCTTTATAAAACTATTGATTTTGCTAATTTTGTCTCCGCGCTCCATACAGAAAAATTAGGAAACGGGGATTCTCTTCCTAAACCTAAAGAAATTAAAACAAATAAAAGAGAGAAGAATAATTTTAAATTTAAAGATGTGGTCGAATTTTATAAAAAAATAGAATGAATCCAGTAAGAATTATAGCTGGGCCGTGCTCAATTGACAAAGAAAACATTAAGGAAATTTATGAAATTGCGGAAATTAAAGTAAATGGAAGTTATGCTATCTGGGGAACAAGAATTGTTGGTTTAAAATCAAGAACAAATTTTAATTCTTCTGGTGAAGGAATGGGAATTGATTTTAAAATTTTCTTAAAAAATTTAGAAGGCGGGAAAGAAATTCCTGAAAGTGTAAAAATAGCAGAAAAAATTGTCAAAGAAACAAATTTACTTGTAGCTACGGAAATTATGGATCCAATTCTTCAAATACCTTTTTATCAAAAAAGAATTCCTAAGGAAAAACTTCTCTTGTGGAATCCTGCAGTAAATCAACTTGGTTGGCCTGTCCTTATTATGAGTTATTTTGCTAAAAAAAATGATTGGTATATAGGACTTAAAAATCCCAAATGGTTAGGAGATTTTAAAAAGAAAGCAGACAGCTTAAGTTATAAAGGAAGAACTTCTATGGAAAAAACTTGGGAAGGTTTGGTTAGTTATGCTAATTTCTTTTTAAATAAAGAAAAAATTGTTCTTATTCATAGAGGAGTTGATATTCCAGAAAAAAGAAATTATAGAAATGCTCCTTTACATAATCTTGCTTCTAGAGTTAAAAGACATACAGGATGCCTTCTCTTTTTTGACCCTTCTCATTCTTATGGACCAAAAATGAGAGAAAAAATTCTTCCAGCAACTTTAAAAGCTATGAAAATAAAAATAAGCGAAAACGAATTTTTGTATGATGGAATTTTAATTGAAGCAGGAACCTCAAAAACAGATTCTGAGCAACATATTTCTATTAAAGAACTTAAAGAACTTGTCAAAGAATTAAGTAAATTTAGAAGGGTTTTAGGAAGGGATAAATAAGCGGTGGGGGAGGGATTCGAACCCTCACGGCCTTAACGGCCACCGGCTTTCGAGGCCGGCGCAATCCCAGTTCTGCCACCCCACCCTATATTTTAATTATAAACTTGAAAAACAAGCCTTTTTAAAATAAAATTTAATCCATAATGATTACTAAGGAATATTTAAAAGAAAATACCAGATACAACCCATTTGAATTTGAAGAAAAAATATATAATTTCTGGATTCCCTATTTTAAAGCAAAAACTAAAAGTAAAAAAAATTTCATCATTCTTATTGCTCCTCCAAATGTAACGGGAAGTTTGCATATGGGACATACTTTGGAAAATATCATTTTGGATGTTGTTGCAAGATATAAAAGAATGCAAGGTTTTAATGTTGTTTGGCTTCCGGGAACAGATCATGCTGGTATTGCTACTCAAAATGTTGTTGAAAAAGAACTTAAAAAAGAGGGTTTAACAAGATTTGATTTGGGCAAAGAAAAATTTATTCAAAGAGTTTGGGAATGGACAAAAAAATATGGAGGCATTATTTTAGAGCAATTTAAAAAATTGGGACTTTCTCTGGATTGGTCAAGAAAAAAATTCACTTTAGATAAAAAATATGTTGAATGGGTTCAAAAAGCTTTTATCACTTATTATAAAAAGGGTTTAATTTATAGAGATTTAAGACCTGTTAATTTTTGTCCAAGATGTCAAACTTCTCTTTCTGATTTGGAAGTTGAATATAAAGAAGTTCAAGGAAAACTTTATTACATTAAATATCCATTAAAAGATGGTGGTTTTGTGACTATTGCTACTACAAGACCAGAAACAATGCTTGGCGATACAGCTTTAGCAGTTAATCCTAAAGATGAAAAAAATTTAAACCTTGTAGGTAAAACAGCAATTTTGCCAATTGTTTTAAGAGAACTTCCTATTGTTTCTGATTTAAAAGTTGATCCAAGCTTTGGTACAGGTATTTTAAAAGTAACTCCAGCTCACTCACTTATTGACTACGAAATAGCACTTAACCATAAACTGCCTATGGTCTCTGTAATTTCTTTTGATGCTAAAATGAACGAAAATGCTGGAGATTTTTCTGGGCTTGATTTTCTAACTGCTAGAGAAAAAATTGTAGAAAGACTTCAAAAGGAAGGCCTAATAGAAAAAATCGAAGAAAAAACAATCTCCCTTCCTGTTTGCTCAAGATGCAGTACAGAGCTTCAGGTTGTTCCTTCTTATGAATGGTTCCTAAAAATGAAAAGTTTAGCTAAGTTAGCCATTGATGCGGTTAAAAAAGGAGAAGTTGAGATTTATCCTCATAAATTTAAAAAACCTTATTTTGATTGGTTAAATAATATTAAAGATTGGTGCATTTCAAGAAAAATTTGGTGGGGACAGCAAATCCCTGCTTGGAAATGTTTAAATTGTGGCGAGAAAAGTTGGCAGATTTCACTTAAAAAACCTAAAGCTAAATGTAAGTTTTGTAAACAAAAGAAATGGGAATTAACTAATGAAGTTTTTGATACTTGGTTTTCTTCTGCTCTTTGGCCTTTTGCTATTTTGTATACTAAGGAAGAAAAAAAATGGTATCCTGCTAACTTAGTTTCTTCAGCAAGGGATATTTTACATCTTTGGATTACAAGAATGATTTTTTCTGGTAAGTTCTTTATGAAGAAAAAACCCTTTGATTTTGCTTTTATTCATCCTACTGTTCTTACTAAAGAAGGAAAAAGAATGTCAAAAAGTTTAGGCACAGGAATTGATCCTCTTGATCTCATTCAAAAATATGGAACGGATGCAGTAAGATTTGGCGTTCTTTGGCAACTTAGTGCTCACCAAGATTTAAGATTTGACGAAACGCCTTTAGAACAAGGATCTAAGTTTTTAAACAAAATTTGGAATGCCTATAGATTTTATCTTTTAACTAAAGAAAGTCAAAAACAAAATAAAAATAAACCCTCAAAAGAAGATCAAAAAATATTAAAAGAACTTCAAAAAACAAAAAAGTTTGTCTTTAGTAAGATAGAAAAGTTTGAATTAGGATTAGCCCTAAAAGAAATTTATAGATTTTTCTGGCAAGAAGTTTGTGATAAATATTTAGAATCTTGGAAAGGTGAAACCAAAAATAGTTTGAAGGTTTTAGAAACCGTAATGCTTGAATCATTAAAACTTATGCATCCTTTTATTCCTCATTTAACTCAGCTTCTTTATATGGCTCTCTTTAAAAAAACTCCGCTTTTTAAAGAAAAAATATCTTAAAAATGACAACAGTTATTTTGCTTTCTTTTTTTCTACCATTTTTTTGGGCTTATTATTTTATAAAAAAGGATTGTCATCCTGAACCTTGGTATTCTTTACTTTTTGCTTTTCTTTTAGGAATTTTTTCGGCTCTTCTTTCTATTTTCTTTGAAGGAATTTTAGAAAATCTGCATATTGTCGATTCTTTAACTTTGAAATTTTTAATTTACTCTTTCATAGAAGAATTTTTTAAATTTTTAGTAATTTTTCTTTTAATCTTTCCTCTTAAAGTTTTTGATGAACCAATTGATGCTATTATTTATATGAGCGTTTCTGCTTTAGGTTTTGCTTTTATAGAAAATGTCCTTTATATTTTAAAAACAGAGGCTGAGTTTTCTTCTTATTTAGTCCTTTTCCTTAGATTTTTAGCTCCTAATTTTTTACATGTTTTAGCTTCTTCGATCATAGGTTTTGGTTTTGCTTATTATATGAAAAAAAGAATTTTTCTTTTCGTTCCTTTGGCTCTTTTCTTTGCTACCATTTTGCATTTTATTCACAATTATTTTATAATAAGATTAGAGGCCCAAGGTTATTTGCTTATTGTTCCTATCTTATGGGGAGTTTTTGCTATTTTTATTTCTGAATTAGGCCTTGTCAGTGATAAAAATGAACTCGGAATTTCAAAACTTAAACCTTATGAAGAGCTCTGATGAGGTTCATTTAGAAGAAGGCCTTTTAAGTGTTGATATTTACGTTAAAGATGGAGAACTTGTAATTGTTGCTCCTATTGCTGGTTCATCAAAAGAAAATATCGAAGTGATAATTCAAGGTGACATTTTGATAATAAAAGGAGAAAGATTTCCACCTGAAAATGTTGAAGAAGCATCTTATAAAAAGAAAGAATGTTATTGGGGACCATTTTCAAGATCAATTGTTCTTCCAAGAGATGTTGATAAATCTAATATTAGAGCATTCTATGAAAATGGTATTTTAATGATAAGAATTCCTAAGCTTTCTGGTTTTGAAGAAACAAAAAAAATAATTATCGAATAGAGCGTCCGTAGCTCAGCGGTAGAGCACCGTCCTTATAAGACGGGGGTCGCTGGTTCGAATCCAGCCGGACGCACAAAAATGAAAAAAGAACTCTTTCTTGTTTATTTAGCATTTTTCTTTTCACTTCTTATTCCTTATCTTACACTCTCTTTTCACATCAAACTTGAAAGACAACCATTTGGAGGAGTAATAAAAAGCATAGAAAATTGCGAAAATGGAAAAATTATCACCTTAGAAAGTTACCACCAAAGAAGTTACTTTCAAAGACCTATAGAAAAAGTAGAAAAAACTTTTATGTTGAGTGAGGATCCAGATTTGAAACCAGAATCAGGAGAAAATAAAAGTTATGGAATAAAATCGAAATATTTAACCCCTTCAAAACCTATTGAAACAGGAGTAATTTTTATAGGCACAGCAAAGCCAGAAGGAAGCTGTCTTGAAAAGAGAACAAGAGAAGTAACAAAAATTATTACTTTACCTGATGGAACCTCAACGACAACAACATCAACAGAAGAATATATTGCTGTCAGAAAAGATACTGACTATACCATTATTATTATGGGAAGAGTTCTTCCTTGCAGGTTAACTCACCTTAAAGAAATTTGTCCTTAAGGGAAAATAGCTCTAAAAAATTGATGAAGGGGTGGAACGATATTTTTGAATTCATCTAAATAGATATTTAATTTTTTTCTCACTTCCTCTTTATCAACAAAAAAATCTTCAATAGGAATGTCAAAGCCCATTTTAAATCTTGAATGCGGAACTAAATAAACATAATCTCTTAAATGTGAAGAAAAAATTTCAAAACCGTCAAATTCATGCCATCCGTAAAGCTTGCCGTCAATGGTTATACCTTCATTATTTATTTTTATTTCCATAAGCTTAGGGTCATAAAAAACTGGATGAAAGAAAAAAATGAAAGAAAGTATACCAACAACCATTGCCCAATAGTCAGAAGTCAAAACAGAATATAAAATAAAAGCGCCAGCAAAAAAGCCTGTAATTAAATGCCAAACCAAATCACCAAAGGGATGAGAAATAAAATTATAAGTAACCCATTTAATCTCAAACCTTTCTTCTTCCATTTTACATTTTTTATTTTAAACAAATTTTGCTATAATTTTATGAAATAAAAATGAGGCTTAGAAATTATAACTTCAAAAAAATAGAAAAAAAGTGGCAAAAAAGGTGGTATAGAAATTATAAAAAGATTTGGAAGGCTACAGACTTTTCTAAAAAACCTAAACTTTACATTTTAGATATGTTCCCTTATCCCTCTGGTGAAGGACTTCATGTCGGTCATGTTGAAGGATATACTGCTACTGATATTTTATCTCGTTACTTTAGAATGAAAAGTTATAACGTTCTTCATCCAATGGGCTGGGATGCTTTTGGTCTTCCTGCAGAAAACTATGCTCTAAAAGTAAAGAAAAATCCTATGACATTTGTACCCAAGAATATCCAAAACTTCAAAAGACAAGT
>Ga0272445_1002059_pt1 | contig 14374 bp, 13 predicted proteins | sample YNPCB0031_FD_194404 | JGI IMG/M metagenome (GOLD analysis project Ga0272445, IMG submission 194404) | Hot spring sediment microbial communities from Yellowstone National Park, WY, United States - YNP-CB-003-1 | ecosystem: Environmental > Aquatic > Thermal springs > Hot (42-90C) > Sediment... | reverse complement strand
AAACAATATTTGTTCAGAGTTCAAAAAGAAGGTCATATAGATTAGATTCTGTTGCAAAAGTGAGTGGATTTGACTATGCTTTTGGTATGGAAGATATAAGAAAGGAAGTTGGACTTTTACTTGATTATCCACCTGGTCCCCCTCCACACTTTGGGTGGGATTATGAAACTTTGGTTTTCCTTTTCAGGAAAATTCAGAGTTTTGGGGAACCTTTTTTGGCAGTTGTTTTCACAGGTACAACTCACGCTCGCTTTGCAGATTTACCGAAAAATTTCAAAAAATATGAACATTCCGAAATGGGATTAGGAGGTTATCTTAATACCCTGTTTTACTCGGACTGGGCTTTGGGAGAGTTTATGAAAATGGCGGAAAAAACTCGGTGGTTTGAAAGAACAATTTTTATTTTTACAGCCGACCATCCTGCTTTCGTATCTGGCGACTTTCGTGAAAGATTTCATATACCTTTCGTAATTTTTGCTCCTTCTATTTTTTCTCCTGAAAGAATCAAAGATGTTGTTGGGTCTCAATATGATATTATTCCTACGATAGCGGATTTGTTGTGCTTGGATGCTGAATTTTCCTCTCTTGGTAAATCTATTTTCAAAAAAACAAAAGATGATTTTGTTTTTGTTTCAGATGGTGACATTATCGGAGCTATTACAAAATATGGATTTATTTCTCACTCAACTTTTGGTGTGGTTGAAACTAATATTTCTGGGAGTGATTTGCAAAATCTTGAAAGGAGGCTTTTAGCTCTATTTGAATTGAGCTATTATGCTATAATGAATAACAGGTGGTTCTGATGAAAAAATAACCAAAAATCCTTCTTGGAAAACAAAAAAAAAATAAAAACTGATTAATTTTAAGGGTATGAAGAAAACAAATAAGGGTACATTAATTTATGATAAAGGTGAGACTATTATAAGGGAAGGTGAAAAAGATAAATCCATTTTCTTCCTTATATCGGGTAAGATTGGAGTCTATAAAGGAGATAAATTAGTTGCTTATATATCTCAACCTAATTCTCCGATAGGGGAAATAAGTGCAATATTGGATACTCCCAGGACTGCGACTTGTATAGCGTTGGAAGAATCAGAATTGGTAGTATATAAAGGTGGTATAGATGAAATAATAACGAAATTTCCTAAAACTGCAAAAGCCATTATAAAAAACCTTGCGGAGCGACTTGCGAAATCTACTTCTTCATATATCGAGGGAGGAGATTCTCATCATATCGCTCATACCATAAAACAGGGATCAGTACCATCTTCTGATAGTTCAGAAGCTTATTCATCAAAATCTATGTTTGAGTTATTGCAAGGGGTTCCAGACGAATTATTTCTCAAAATTATAAGTAATCTCAACGAAAAGGAGTTGGCTCTGACTTTTCATTTATCACCGCAAAATGTAAAGGCTCGGTTTCAGAGATTTTTGCCATCCCGCAAGCTTGAAACTCTGAAAGACATTATAGGTTATTATAGTAAATTTGGATATTCAGAAGTTGAAATAAAAACCCTTGAGGAGAAAGTTGTGGAGTTAGCCCAGGTTATTCAGCAGAGCAATCAGCAGGTACAAAAAGAAGTCGGAAAATAAAAAATATACTGGTAAAATAATCAGGTGAGGTAAAAAAAAATAATATAAAGCGTAAAATAAATACAATAGCTAATAATGTAAATTATTAATGTAATTATATAACAGAGGAGCTAAAAAGTCATGATTTTATCTTTAAATTTTGCACTATTTATATTGAATTTGGAGGTTGGATGGGAGATATCAAAGTTACAAGGGCAGGATATCTATGTTACTATTGAAAATAAAACTTTCAGATTATCATCCTCCGAAGCTATACCTTCTCAGATCTCTGATTTTTATGTAAAAACAGGAAGAAAATCAAGGGTTTTTCTTCAAAAGCAAAGTAAGTTCAAACCCAGTTCATATAGAAGACTAATATTAGATGAAGAGAGTTCAGCTTTTTTCTCTGTTTCTCTAACTTTTTTTTATGGAAAGCTTTTAGTTGATTTTTCTGAACTTGAAGGTACAAAACAAGAAAAACAATTCATTGAATTTTATGATGAGATTCCTTACTATGCTGAATTGTCAGGGGGAAAACTAATTATTATTTCGTTAGACAAAGGGTATCTTCTTTATTGTATAAAATGTGAAGGAAACATTTGGAGATTAGAGGAGAAAAAGAATAAGGAAGAAAATAAAGAAGAAAAGTATGAAAATGCTCCCGGAAAAAGTCAAAGTTTGGGTAATTCAGAGGTTAAGAGAGAAAGTGCATTTGTGGAAAGGGAGTTTGTTTCAAGGAAAATATTTCTTATATCAAAAGATAAAATTGAAGATGCGTTTGTAGATGATGAGCTTTTTTCTTTATTTGAAGACCTTGAAAAAAGGATGAAGCGTGGAAAATTTGCAAAAGATATAATATACTCAGAATCTTACGAGGTTCCTGAACCTATATCTCCAAAAAGTAAAAAGCTTAAAGAATTTTCAAAGGAGGACACAGATATACATCAGTTTAGACATTTCATAATGATAGAGCTTCGCTGTTTGGAGCTAAAAAAACAGGGTAGGGAGTGTAAGTTAAAGTAATCCATTTAGGTGAAATAGGTGGTTTAGATTAAAAAAAATCAGCTTTGCAATTTCGCACTAAATTGAAGAATTCATCTACATGCCTTTCATTCTTTTGGAATTTTTTCTTGAATTTTTTTATTTTATTGAAGTTTTGATTTTTTTGAAAAAATTTTTTTAGAGATTATTTCTGGAAGTATGGCAGAGAAAGAATTGAAGGAAACGGATTTTGTATTGCAGGATTGGAAGAAGCCCTTGAAAATTCTCTCTTTATCTTTTATTTTGAGTTTGTACTTGTTTTTTTTCTGTTGGGCGTTAGTTTCTCCTTTTACTGGCGGTGTAAAGATTTCACAAGATATGATAAGGTTTTCTGTTGCTTTGTCTTTTTCATTTTCTCTTATTTTTGTTTCACTAGTTTATTTGAAGTATTCTGCTGGGATTTGTCCAAACTGTGGTAAAAAGCTTTTCTTTACAAAAGATAAAGAGGGTATAAGATGCTTCCGTTGTGGAAGATTTTTGAAGATAGATTTTGCGAGAAAGAAGCTTGTATTGTAAAGGTAAAGAAGATTTTACTGAAAAAAAGGTCGTATTTAAATATTTATTTTTATTTCTTTTTCTGCTTTTTTACCGAGTTTCATAAGAGAGGAAAAAAATTCTTCACAATCTTTCTGCGATAAGAAAATGAAAGTGATTATATTTTCTAATGTTTCCTCATCTACTATTTCTGCCTTTACAACTTCTCCAACTTTTGATGAAGCAAATTTTTCAATATCATCCAAGTCTTTTCTTGTTATATTTTCCTTCTTCTTATAAAATTCTAATGAAGGGGAATCTAAAAATAAATAAACTCTCCATTTGTTGCCGACATTCTTTACTATGTGCTGTATCCCTTTATCATTTAGTCTTGCTGATACAAATACTGCGTCGTGCGATGAGACAAAATCTCCTATATAAAACATTATTTTTCTTTCTTTCTTTGTTAAAAACTCTATTTTCGCCTCCTTTATTCCTTTTTTTGAGGATATTGTAGATATATCTTGATCAAAAGGTACTTTTATTATGCATATATTTTGTGGTTTAGATTCTTGGGAAGTTACGGTTGGTTCTGTGGCTACTTTTTTTTCTTCTGTTTTCCTCTTTTCCACTTCTTTTTTTATCTTCTTTGTTTGTGAAACTATAAAATCTTTTAAACTGTTGAGATGTATTCTCCCTTTATATATTGATAAACTTATTACTATTACTGCTGCTGATACAATAAATATTTTTGTTATTGTTTTTATTGGGGTTTTTTTCTTTTTTTGAGTTTCAAAGACTTCCTTCAAAAATTTCTTTTGTATCTCCTCAATTTGTTCATATGGGCTTTTGTCTTTTCTCCACATATTTTTTTATATATTAACAAATAATTATGTCTCTTTCTTTATCATTATGAACTTTTTGCTCTTTTGGTTAGTTATTTCAAGATTTCTCGTCTATTATCTGTAATATTTGCTCCGGGGTATGGGAATCGGTAGCGTATGATGATACTGAAAGTTTAAGTTCTATTTCTGGTAGGGAAGGTATTTCAGGAGCAGATTGTATTTGAGATTTTATTCTTTCCTCAACCACTTTTACATTTTGAGATTCTGTATTTGGTAGCAGAAGAGCAAATTTATCGTTTCCAATCCTTGCTGGAACATCATAAACCCTTACTGATTTTCTCATTATTATTGCTATTGCTTTTACTATATCTTCCCATACTATGTACCCAAACCTTTCTATTATTTCCCTTGAATTTTCAATTTCAATAAAAATAACGGCAAAATTTCTTGAAAACCTTTTCATAATAGATACTTCCCTTTTGACGCTTGACTTGAAAAATTGTGAATTGAAAAGACCTGTTGATGAATCAATAGATTGCATAAGCTGTAATTTGAGAACATAATCGCTTCTTTGACATGCAGATGATACATAACTTAAAAGTGAATTGAAAAATTCTTTTTCTTCTGTTATGAATTCTTTATCTCTTTCTGCTACAAATTTTCCATAAACTATTTTTTCTGTTTCTTTTTGAACTGATATATCGTAGCTTAATATGTATTTGCCGTTTTTGTTTATTACTTCTCCATCTTGTAAAGCTTCTATATCTTTTTTAGAAACCGTGGGAGCCTCTGAAAATTTAACTTTTTCATCATAAAATACTGCACATTTTGAGTTGGTTTTAATCCCTGCGATATCTACACATATTTGAAATATCTTTTCTTTATCGTATTCTGTTAGGATGGCTCTTCCTACCTCCCTTATTGCTCCTAAAAGTTCGTTTCTATATTTTATTTGAGCATCCCTTCTACGGAGTCCTCGTATCATATTGTTGAATGTTCTTATTAGTTTTCCTATATCTCCTTTGGCTTCATATTTTATTTCATATTCAAAATTTCCCTTTTCTACCTCGCTTGAACCTTGGATGAGAGATAGTAGAGGTCTTCTTATATATGCTATTGTTATTATCGCAAAGAAAAATAGTGCAAATATCGTAGTTAAAAACAATCCAGATGATGTCCCCTTTACGAGTGTTTTCACAAGTGAGATTATGTTTTCATCTTGTGGGAAAAGTAGTATTTTGAAATCTCCAACATCAATTTCTGCATAACCTTTTGCATTTTGAATTCTTTTTTCTTCTTCATTAGATTTTTCAGAAATCTCGCTCTTTTTCCTTATTGATACATCTTTTGCAGAAAGCATGTCAAGGAGTGCTGGTAGAATTCTTAATTCCACATTCTCACCAGCAACAACTAATTTTTCTTTCCCCTGAGAGAATTTATAAGTCATAAGATATATTCCTTCGGATGTTTCTATGAATTTGCTTTCAGATTCATCTTTTTGTGGCACAGGGATTTTTTCTATTATTTTTCTGTTGGATTTCTCTATTTGACCGGATTTATCTGCAACTCCCAGAAAATCAAAGACAGTTTTTGCGAATTTATCTTCAAGAATATCCTCTGGTTTTTCTGTAAATCTTTCTATTATGCTTCTTTGATTACTTTTTCTCTTTTCAATTATGACGAAAGCCCCTTCCTTTAACCTGCTTATTTCATACATCTGCCATTTTTTAATGAAATCTTTGAGCGATAGTGTTCCTATCCATAAGGCTGAAATAAAAATAACGGCTGTGAATAGTGCAAAACCTATGGTTGTTTTTAGTACAACCGGAGAATACTTAAATACTGCCCAGCTTATTATTGCAACCAATATAGTTGAAACTATACCAGATACCACTATAAGATTTGTGTCTATACTTATTATCCGCTCTAACATCTGATATAATTTAAATATTTCGGAAAAAATTTGATATAAAATATAAACAGTGGGAATTTCTTTCTAAATTTATTTGAGCTATGGTTTTCAGGGAAGATGTGTTTTCAGGTAAAGTTGTGCTTATAACAGGAGGCGGAACTGGTATAGGCAAAGCTACCGCAACTGAATTTGCAAAGTGCGGCGCAGATGTGATTATAGCTTCAAGAAAATTAGAGAACCTCCAAAAAGCAGCTGATGAAATAAATAAGTTAACTGGGAAAAAAATTACTTACTATCAAGTTAATGTTAGGCAGGAGGATTCTGTAAAACAACTTTTTGATAATATAAAGAAGGATAAAGGAAAGCTTGATATACTCGTGAATAATTCTGGGGCAAACTTTCTTTCTCTTTCAGAAGAGCTATCTCTGAAGGGATGGAATGCGATAGTAGAAACTATACTTACTGGAAGCTTTCTCTGTTCTAAATATGCTTGCCATATTATGAAAGATAATCCAGACGGAGGAGTTATAATAAATATAGGAGCTACCACAGGTATATTTGGTTCCCCTTTTGCTCTGCCTTCCGCTACCTCAAAAGCTGGCCTCGAAGCTTTTACAAAGACATTAGCAGCAGAGTGGGGGAGGTACAAAATAAGAGTAAATCTTGTTGCACCTGGGGTCGTTTGGACAGAAGGCTTTGTGAAAAATGTAGGAGTTAGCGAAGATTTGCTCGAGAGGATAAAGAGAGATACTCCGCAAGGTAGAGTTGCTGAACCAGAAGACATAGCGTGGGCTATCCTTTTTCTCGCCTCACCAGCTGCAAGATGTATAAATGGTGTTACATTGATAGTAGATGGAGGACACTATTTTGCAAAGGGATTCGGAATAAATTTCTCTCAGTAAATTTTTAACTGGGCATCTACAAGAAATTAACCAAAATTCGGGTTTAGAGATAAATAAAATCAGGTTTTCGGGAAAATACCGCCCTGGTAAGAAAAATAAATTTTATGGGAAAATTCAAAGAGGCTGAGCTGGCAGGTATAGGAAAGAAATATATATTTTCTTTGAGTAGCGGAGATGAAATTGTAGTTGTAGTTCATGCAACAGGTAAGCGAGAAATTCACATAATGGATAAAGTAAAGGATGAGCCGGCTTTTACAGTTGTTCTCACAGATGAAGAAGCAAAACAGATGGCTTTTGTAATAGGTGGAGTTGATTTCCAGCCAGTTCCCACAGAAAAAATAGATTTTATTGCAAAAGGTGTTGCTCTTGAGTGGATAAGAGTAAAGCCTGGCTCACCAATTGCAGGAAAGACAATCGGAGAAAATCAAATAAGAAAAAAAACAGGAGTTACGGTTGTGGCTATTTTAAGAGGTGAAAATCTTATAGCTTCTCCCGGACCCGAAGAAATTATACTTGAAAACGATAGCTTACTTTTGGTTGGTAAAATTGAAAGTATAAAAAATTTCCTTGAGTATTGTAAGGAGTACTCCTTGAAATGATTCATCAAGTTTCTTACGAGTTTTTCTTTGCGGGATTAACTTTTGTTCTCTTATTTGCTATCGGATATACTCTAAAAAATTTCAGAGTTCCTTATGTCCTCTCTTTTATGCTTGGAGGAATTTTGTTATCTTTGATATTGACTCCACAAAAAGATAGTCCTGTTATGTTCAAGATTCTTGAACACATAGCTATTCCTTTACTTTTTTTCTTTATCGGACTTGATTATTCCTTTGAAAAGTTAAAGGGAGCAGTAAAGATATTTGTTCCGGGGATAATTGATTTTGTTTTCAATTTCATTTTTCCTTTTCTCATAATCCATTTTGGGTTTGGTTTAAATTTTATTGAATCTTTTTTTCTTGCTTCTGTAATTTATCCTTCAAGTACAGCGATAACTTCAAAGTTGCTTTTTGATTATAGGAGATTAGCTAATCCTGAAGCCGAATTCCTTATAAATTTGCTTATATTTGAGGACCTTGTTGTGATTTTACTTTTGCCATTTTTGTATTTTTTTGCTGGGATAAGAACAGAAGATTCTTTTCCTGATTTTCAAGATTACTTTTCGCTTACTGCGAAACTTTTGGGAATATTTTTATTTTTTTTCGTTCTTTATCGCATAACAAAAAGGTTTTCAGATTTTTTAGACAGAATATCTGATGAGGATATTTTTATTTTCCTTGTATTTGGGGCTATAATTTTATTCTCGGAAGTTCCAAACATATTTGGTGTTCCAGCTCATGCACTTTCTGCTTTTCTTTTAGGGGTCGTAATCCCTGAAACGAAAATAAAAAACAGAATTGAAATAAGCATTTCTCCTATAAGAGAATTATCTCTTGGTGTTTTCTTTTTTCTTTTTGGATACAAAATTGATTTTGTTTTTGAAAATGTAAATTTATTTCAGCTGATTTTTTTGCTTAGTTTGACTTTTGTTTTCAAAATCTTATCAACTTATATTTCGGGGATAATTTATGGATTGAGAAAGATTTCTGCTTTGAGGGGGGCTTTGTCTTTTTGCATACGAGGAGAATTCTCTTTTGTTATCTTGGCTTTGTATGAGAAAATCAAAGATATTTCATTTTTGATTTTGATTCCGAACATAGTTTTGGGAATACTGCTTTTTGCGGTCGCACCAAAAATATCGGAATTTGTTTTCATAAGGAAAAGAAAGAGTTAAGCATTAAAGCTGAATTTATACATCAAAGTTTTGGAAGATTTTGTAGAATTTTTGAGGATCAAGTGATGCTGTACCTACAAGCCCACCATCACATATATCTTTTATTTCTTCTGCAACTTTTTCGTCAATACTCCCTCCATACAAAACAGAAAAATCTTTTATAAACTTTGATGCTTCTTCTCTTATGAGTTCTACTGCTTTTTCTATTTTATCTTTTGTTGCCGGAATACCCGTTCCAATAGCCCAAACAGGCTCATATGCAATAACTATTTTTTGATTTTTTAGCTCATCGGGAATTTTTGAAAGGATTGAAATTTGCTTTATCAGAACTTTTTCTGTCTCTCCTTTTTCTCGTTCTTCTTTTGTTTCACCTACACACAAAACAGGTAATATGTTGTACTTCAAAGCAGCAACTAATTTTTTTGAGATAAGTTCATCGCTCTCTCCAAATATGTTTCTTCTTTCTGAGTGTCCTATTATCACAAAATCAACTCCTATATCTTTGAGCTGTGTCGGAGAAACCTCACCTGTGAAAGCTCCTTTCTCTTCAAAATGCATATTCTGAGCTCCAACAAGAACCCCAGTTCCTATTGCAATTTCTTTCAGAGCCTTTATATAAATGAATGTTGGAGCACAACCTACTTTCAGCTTCAATTTTTTTCCTTTATAAATCAAAGATAAAAATTCATCTTCCCATTTTTTGACCTCAAATAGATTTTTGTTCATCTTAAAATTAGCAAGAACATATCTTTCTGCTCCCATAGTTTTTATAAGTTGTGTTGAGGTTTTTATATTTGTGAATTTCAAGATATTATTTAGATGATGAAAGTAAAGTCCGATTAACTGTGTCAGATGAAATTCTGGGTTTTAAATTTTCAACATCTCAAATGATTTGTTCTGCATCCATTTCAGCGTAGTGTTTCCCTCCAAAAAGTAAGGAGATTGCCTTTGCTTCTCTCATCCACTTTTCCACTGGATGGTCTTTGACGAAACCGTGTCCTCCTAAAATTTGTACTCCCCATACTGTGAATTTTTCGGCTGTTTCTGATACAAAAGCGAAGCAATCCGCACACACTCTGAAAAAGTCCTCTTGTTTTGTATCAAGTGACCATGCAGCTTTGTAAGTGTAAAGTTGGCAAGCTGAGACTGCAATAGAGAAGTCAGAAAGTATAAAAGCCATCCCCTGATGATGAGCTATCTTTTTCCCGAAAGCAACTCTCTCCATAGCATATTTTGAAGAATAGTCAAATGATGCCCTTATTATTCCTGACTGAATTGCAGAAAGATATAGTCTCACAACAGATATAAAATATTTGCCCTGGTCTTTGAGTTCAAATACTTCTTGCGGTTTTGAATTAATTTCAACTTCGTTTACTCCAACTGCGTCAAGAGCAAGGGGTTTTTTTGGAGTGATCTGGAAATCATCAAAAACAAAAACTTTCCCATCTTTCATCAGAAGAAGAAAGGTTCTTATATTTTTGCCTAAAACTGCGTTTGCTTTTCCTGAAATTGAACCATCTTCTTTTATCTCAAATACACCATCAAAATCAATAAAAAAACTCAAATTTTTTTCGTCTTTGTATTTTTGCTTTATTTGAGGATCTGCTTGAACGAAGATATGTTTTATAAGTGAGGGGAGTTCTAAATATAAGGTTGTGCCAGCGCATCCGTAAGCTAAATTCTCCAAGGTAAGAACTTTTTTGAAAAATCCTAAACCACTTCCGCCAATATCCTCCGGGACATCAATCATTCCGAAACCAGTTTCTTCATATTTTGATATTATCTCATAAGGCACACCTTCTTTTTCCCACTTTCTCATACCTTCCCTTAAAACTTTTCCAAAGCTTTCAGCAGTATCTTTTATCATTTTTTCCTCTTCATCAAGTGCAAAACTTATCATTAATTTCACCTCCTTTCTCTTCTTTAATTTTTATCAAAAATTTCCCACACTTACTCTTTTCCTCTTTACTCAGAAATTTTTATTTGTATTCTTGGATATTTTTTGCTTTTTGCAAGCTCAATTGCATCGTTTATTTTCTCAAAAGGAACTTCATAAAACATTTTATCAAAAGGAAGTTTATCTTTATTTCTTTTTATAAAGTTCTGTGAAAGCAGGATAGTGTATGGGTGGTAAAGAGAGACACCTTTTAGAGTAAGATTTTCGCCAATCCAAACAGAAGGGTCTGCTTCAAACTTTTGCTTGGGGTTTATGGCTCCCATAATAAGATATTTCCCTCCTCTTCTCATATACTTTATACCTTCCATAACAGCAAGGGGTGTTCCTGCAACTTCTACGACAACATCAGCTCCACCTTCTGTTATTTCTTTTACTTTTGCTATTCTTTCTCTGAAATCTCCATCTAATTTTATTGTGAAATCAGCTCCAAAAGATTTTGCAAGTTCAAGTCTTTCATCAACTGCATCTACAACGATTACCTTCTGAGCTCCCATATCTTTTGCCACAGCAGCAGCTAAAATTCCCAGCCCTCCTGCTCCTTGAACAACCACATTATCACCATATTCTATCCCTATTTCATTTAATCCGAAAATGACCTGTGATAGTGCGCAGTTTATAGCTGCTGAGATATTCAAAGGTACATCTTGGTCTAACTTGAAAAATTTTTGCCCTTGTCTTACCATGTAAAATTCAGCGAATGCTCCGACAAAATATGGTGGTTTTTCGGCTTCGCGCAGAACAGAAGCAAGGCTTTGAAAACAGGCGTACTCTTTCCCAAGAGTACAAACTTTACATCTGCCGCATCCCTTGAAATAGCATACAGAAACTATGTCTCCCTCTGAGATTGGTTTTCCTAAATAATCTGATTTTACTCCTTTGCCTATTTTTTCTACTTTTGCTACAAATTCGTGTCCAAGAACTATCGGATAAAAAAGACCACCGAAAGACTTGAAAGCTTCCCCTGTTATCATATGCATATCTGACCCGCAGATGTTGGCTCTCAAGATTCTCACAAGAACCTCACCTTCTTGTGGATCTGGAACTTCAACCTCTCTTATTTCAAGGGGTTTCCCTATTTGAGAAAAAACACTTACTTTTCCTTTCATGGCTTTACCTCCTCAGACATATGGTAATACTTTTTCTGCGAAAAGTTTCATAGATTTTCTGACAAGTTCGGTTGGCATAGCTCCCATGTTAAATCCACCTATGAACATCGTCGTACCTTGCTGTTTTAGAAGTTGCATTATTTCTATTATTTTTTGAGGATCTCCCCAGGCGCAAGATGTATATTCTATATTTCCGGTGAGGATTTCAAAGTTTATTTCATTTTCCCTCCCGGGCCACGGTTTATCTTTTGGCCATGTTTCTTTGAGCTTTCTGGCAAGCAGGTTGTAAAGGTGTTCCCCACCTTGGAAGAAAGCAAATAGTGTTTTCATAAAATATTTTTCTGCGAGTTCTCTTGCTTTTTTGAGGCTTTTATCAACATATATCCACTTGAAAGCTACTTTTTCTGGCATATCTTCTCTGCCATTTTCTTCTGAATATTTTTTGTATAGGCTAAAAACATGGTGGATTTCATAAATTGAGAATCCAGCTGCTGGTATAACATAATATCCTCTTTCTGCTGCCCATCTTATCTGATCATCTCTTGTTGTAGTTATGTAGACGGGTGGAAAAGGTTTTTGAAGTGGTTTAGGCTGAATTTCAACATCTTTTGCTTTTATGAATTCGCCCTCGTATGAGACTCTACCATTTGCCCATGCCTTTGTGCAGAACTCTATTGTTTCCCTCATTATTTTCCAGTTATCTTTTATGTCAAGACCGAAGGGAGTGAACTCATAAGCTCTGTATCCTGACCCGACGGAAAAAACAACTCTTCCTTCTGAGAATTGGTCTAACATAGCAACTCTTTCTGCAAGTCTTATTGGTTCATTCAAAGGTACAACTATTACCATAGGCCAGAGCTTTATCTTTTTTGTTCTCGCTGCGACCCAGGAGAGGAAATCAAGTGTATCAGGCATAATTCCGTAGTGTTCTGCAAAGTGATGTTCGGCTGGGCATACTGCGTAAAATCCGAGTTTTTCTCCAAATACAGCTTCTTCAACTGCCTCTTTATAAGCTTGGGCTGGACTTTTTTCCCCAAGCGTTTCAAACAGGTAAAATAATCCTGCTTTCATACCTCAAAATATAAAGTGTAAATTTTTAGTTTATACTTTTTCCAAAAAATTCAGTTCAAATGAAAATTTCTTTCAGATAAATTTTTTTTTCTTACGATGAACAAAATGAAAGAGGTAATTAGAACCAAAATTAAGTTCAAACCACCCGTATTTGTTGCTCCACATCTGATACCAATTGGTTCATATTGACACAAGTTGGAAAATTCCTCACAAGAATAAATTTTTTGCTGGTTATCCACAAAAATTATAACTTTGTCAGAGGAAAACTCTAAAATAGAGTTATTTACTTTGATTTTACCGGCAACAGGACAATCTGATTTATAAGATGGTATTATAGGTTCTATTGTCTCATATTTGAAAGTTCCTTCAACGCATGAATCAGGTGATGTTTCAATAGAATATATACCAGATATTTCCATTTTTACCTCGGGCGCTGAATATTCTGGATATGAAGGTTCGGACCTAGTTCCTTCGTCTTGGTATGAAGTTGAATATTCTGAGATTATATATTTAGCTTCGGTTTTTGTTTTCAGGTCATAGAATGAATGTTCCTCTTTCCTGTTTTTGATAAGGTCTTCAACTAACAATTTCCCTGAAATTGCACCAACTGATGTTATAGTTTGAATAAATTTTTTTTGGTCTCCTGAGAGTTCTCTCTTTATAGATTCTATATAGGATTCAATTTTGAACTGTGATGGTTTTGTTCTTGCTTTTAATTTTAATTCGCCGTTGTGTAATTTTGATACTGTTATATCTCCGTCAGCTTCAATTTTAAATCTCCTATCTTCTATAATTTCTATATACACTTTCATATAGCCGTTTCTTATTTCTGTTATTTTCACATTTTGTCCTTTGGATTCGGTTTCGTATTCTTCTTTACATTCAGATAAGGCCAATTCTAATCTTATCCACTTCATTTCTAATTTCTCATCGCCTCCACTCTTGCAATCAAACTTTTCTACTTTACCTTCGGTACATTCAGGTGGTTCTACTTTTTCACATGAGAAAAAATCATCTATACTAAATCCGTGTTTTTGACTGATTCTTGGGGATTTTCTTATGTATGTGAGAATTTCTTTGATTGAATCTGCTGCTACTTTTGGAGCTTTACCTTCTTCAATCTGACTGCTTCCAGAAACTTCTTCGTCTGTTTTTATGAACATTTCTAATGGACTGCTTCCGATGTTTCCTTTTATGCTGTAGGATAAACGAGATGCAGCATCAGCTGGGTCTTTAAATCTTGTTTCAGGTAATTTTGTGGTAGATTTGTCTGACCTATCTCCTCCGCATCCCAAAGCTATGAAAAACACTGATGTTATTAACAAAAGAAAAAGTGATTGTTTAACTTTACGCATATAGAAAATAATAGGGATAAATTAGTTATTTTTTCTTTCTAAAAATCTTATAAATTTTCCTCTTATTATGAAGAAGGTAAAAGTGGAGATTATTAAAAGTAAGATTAGGTTTATAACTCCGCCACCGATGCTAGCTGCACCACATTCAGTTATAATTGGTTCATATTGACAGAGATTAAAAAACTCTTCACAAGAGTAAATTTTCCGCTCACCATCTACACTAACTATTACCTTATCTTGTGAAAATTCTAAAATAGAGTTATTCACTTTGATTTTACCAGAAGCTACTGGACAAGCAGATTCGTCATAAGATGGTTTCAGAGGTTCTACCGTTTCATACTGAAAAATTCCTTCAATACATGAATCGG
>Ga0272445_1002056_pt1 | contig 14392 bp, 11 predicted proteins | sample YNPCB0031_FD_194404 | JGI IMG/M metagenome (GOLD analysis project Ga0272445, IMG submission 194404) | Hot spring sediment microbial communities from Yellowstone National Park, WY, United States - YNP-CB-003-1 | ecosystem: Environmental > Aquatic > Thermal springs > Hot (42-90C) > Sediment... | reverse complement strand
GGTTTTGGGGGGCGGCCCCCCGGGGGGGCGGCCCCCCGCCTCAGCAGGGGGCCGCCGCCCGCCTACGGCGGGCGGCGGCCCCACAAAATACCACCGACCTGCATTCAAAAACTCTTTGCATCAAGTTGGTATAACCCGCCGCCAAAACCAGAAATCTTTATAGCGGCTAGAGACGGTTGGGGTTTCGCTTATCCTATGCGGATGATGGGGAGGTGGGGGAAGAGTTTGTGGGCTCGGGCTTCTTCCACGTCGGTGATGAAGATTTGGGCAGCTTCGGTGCCGATTCGGCTCAAGGCGGATAGGTGCAAGGCGTCTAACTTTTCTCCCAGATCGTCTAAGAGGAGGAGCGGTTGGCGTCCGGAGAAGTGCTGGAAGAGTCGGACTTCGGCCCACCGCAGGGCGATGAGGAGCCATTTTTTTTGGCCTTCGGAGGTGTGGCCTCGGGCTGGGCGCCCCTCAAAGAGAATCTCAAAGTCTTCGGTGTGGGGGCCAATCAGGGTTCGGCCTCGGCGGATTTCTTCTTTGCGGAGGGCGGCCCATTTAGCCTGCCAAGCCTCTGGGGAGGCCGCCCCTGTGGAGAGTTTGTACCGATAATCCAGTTCGGCAGGTAGGCCTTCAATAGCGTGGGTGGCTTGAAGGAAGGGCTTAAGGGCTTGGACCAGCCAGAGACGTTTGTTTTGAATAAGGAGGCCGGCTTCGGTCAGGGGGCGTTCCCATAGCTGGACCTGCTCTAAGGAAGGCGGCTCTTCGGCCGAGAGGAGGGCATTACGCTGGGCCAAAGCCCGTTCATATTGCATAAGCGCCTCCAAATACTCGGGGAAAAGCTGCGAGAGCACTCTATCCGCCCATCGGCGGCGAATAGCACTTGAACCCTCTATCCACTCCGTATCGCCAGGCCGAAAAACGACCAAGGGTAGGCGCCCTACCCACAACCGAAGCGGCCGCACCGGCTCCCCCTGCCAAAAAACCTCCGTCCCTTGTCCCTTCTCATACCGCACCTCCACTATCCCCTCCGTCAAAAGCCCCCGTAACCGATACCCCCGCGCCCCCCACCGCACCATCTCCGCCTCACTCCCAAAACCCCTCAACAAAGCTATCTTCGCCATCGCCTCTAACAGCGTGGTTTTGCCGGCCCCATTCGGCCCCACCAATATCGCCCCACCCTCCGAAAAGTGCCACAACCCCCGCTCATAACAGCGAAAACTAAAAACCTCTATGCCCCGTACAATCACCAGCTCCCTGTATCTTTGTGTAATGGCAAAGGTAGAGGCTAATCCCACACCTGCCACCCAGTATGACCGCCAGACCCTGCTTACCTGGTACCGCCAAATGCTGGCTATACGCCGCATGGAAGAAAAAGCCGCCCAGCTCTATACCCAGCAAAAAATTCGGGGCTTTTTGCACCTTTACATTGGCCAGGAAGCAACAGGTGTAGGGATAGAAGCGGCTATCCGAAAGGAAGATTATCTTATCACGGGTTATCGTGAGCATGGTAATGCCTATCTGCGGGGTATTCCCATGCGGCAAATCATGGCGGAGCTGATGGGGAGGGCGACCGGATGTTCTAAGGGGAAGGGAGGCTCCATGCATATGTTCTCTTGGGAACATCGTTTCTTAGGGGGGCATGGTATTGTAGGGGGGCAGATTGGGCTTGGGACGGGAGTAGCCTTTGCTATCAAGTATCGGGGAGAAGACCTCATTAGCGTTACGATGTTTGGGGACGGGGCGGCCCGTCAAGGCATACTGCACGAGTGCTTCAATATGGCCATGCTTTGGAAGCTCCCCGTGCTCTACATCTGCGAAAACAACCAGTATGCCATGGGCACTGCTGTTAGCCGATCTTCTAATGTTACGGAAATCTACCGCTTAGCCTGCGCTTATGACATGCCCTCCAAAAGGGTGGATGGCATGAATGTCTTTTCAGTATATGAGGCAGTTCGCGAAGCAGCCGACCACTGCCGAAGCGGTCAAGGGCCTTTTTTCTTAGAGATTCTCACTTACCGCTACCGTGGACACTCTATGGCTGATCCCGCTAAGTACCGCACCCGAGAGGAAGTGGAAAAGTACAAAGCCCGCGATCCCATTCTTCAGCTTCAGAGTTACCTGTATGAGCATAATCTGGTTACGAATGAGGAGTTAGATGCGATAGAGGCCTCGGTGGCGGAGGAGGTAGCGGATGCTGTAGCTTTTGCGGAGCAAAGTCCTTTCCCCCCTGCGGAAGCCCTTTACGAGGATGTGTATGTGCAAAAGGACTATCCTTTCCTAAGGGAATGGTAGAGGCGGCGCTGGTTTCTCATCCGGGGCGGGTTCGCACCCAAAACGAAGACTACGCTTATCATGGAGAAACGCCGCATGGGTATGTGGGGATTGTATGTGATGGCATGGGTGGGGAAGCGGCGGGAGAGGTCGCCGCTCGCTTAACCGCTGAGACCGTTTTCCAGTATCTTTTGCAGGCCCCAGCAGGTGATCCCGCCCAACTGCTCAAAGAAGCCATCCAAGCCGCCCAAGACCGCCTCCTTCAAGTAGCCCAACAAAACCCCCAGTATCAAAGGTTTGGCACCACCATCGCTATCGCCCTCATCAAGGATCACCTCCTCTCCTATGCCCATGTGGGAGATAGCCGAATCTACCTCTATAGCCGCCATACCCTCACCCTCCTCACCGAAGATGACTCTCTGGTTCAGCAAATGCTGCGGGAGGGACTCATCACCCCCGAACAGGCCCTCCATCACCCCCAAAAAAACATCCTTAGTCAATGTTTGGGTCCTCATCAGAACCCAACCCCACACATCGGCCAAACGAAACTCCGCCCCAAAGACATCGTACTCCTATGTACCGACGGGCTTTCTAACCTGCTTTCTCAAGATGAGCTGGTTTCCCAGCTGACCCAGTATGCTACGCTCTCCACGGCCGCCGAAAACCTCGTGGCCCAAGCCAATCGCCAAGGGGGATACGATAATATCACGGTACTTCTTTTACGTGCGCCCTCTAAAACCCCTACCTTTGCCCTATCTATGAAACTCCCCCCTACCAAGTATCTCATCGCCGGCGGTATCGGCCTCGTCGTAATTATCTTGCTGGTGGTGGCCTTCTATCGGGGTAGCTCGCCTACTCCCACCGACTCCAACGATGTAATTATCCTGACGGACTCCACAGAGGCAGGGAAAACGCGTCCTACGGCCTCCGGGGGCAGCCTGCCCGCCCCTCCTGAGACGGAACCCCTACCCCCTCCTCCCAATGAAGCCACTCCAGCCCCCGCTCCCCCCTCCGAAACCCCTCAGCCCCCCACCGAAACCAAAACCCCCACCAAAACCTCCACCAAAACCCCCACCTCCTCCTCTAAGCCCTCCTCCCCCTCCACAAGTAAAACGAACACCATCGAAATCACCGTCCAAAAAGGAGATAACCTCACCCAAATCGCTAAAGCCTTCCGTACAACCCGCTCCTCTATCCAAAGTGCCAACCACCTCGCCAGCGAAAACATCCGCGCCGGCCAAAAGCTCTCCATCCCCGTCAAAGGCATCCAAATCCATACCGTCCAGAAAGGTGAAAATCTTTCCAAGTTGGCCCGTGAGTATCATAGCTCCATTGAGGCCATCCGCCGAGCTAATAACCTATCTGATAAAGACGAAATCAAAGCTGGACAAAAGCTCAAAATCCCTATCCTAGAATAATCGCCATGGGGGATCTTTTAGGGAAGAAACTGCTTAACTATCGGATTGAAAAGCTTCTGGGGCAGGGGGGCATGGGCGAGGTCTATTTAGGTGTCCATACGGAAATAGAGCGAAAAGTGGCTATTAAGGTGATTAGCCCCCATTTAGCGCAGGATGAACGTATTCGGGAACGGTTTAGGCGGGAAGCGCTGATCCTCTCTAAGCTTAACCACCCACATATCGTTCAACTTTATGATTTTTGGGACCGGCCTGAAGGACTCTTTCTCATTATGGAGTATGTCAATGGGATTTCTCTGGATAGGTACATCCATCGGGTAGTTCGGGGGCCTTTGCCAGTCAAGTTAGCTACGGAACTTTTTCTGCAGGTTTTGGATGCTTTTGAATATGCGCATCAACAGGGTGTAATTCATCGCGATATAAAACCCAGCAACATTCTCATCCGCAATGATAATTTCGTTAAGATTTTGGACTTTGGAATTGCGCGTATTTTAGCAGGAGACGGCACCCAAAGCGACAAACAAAAAGAGCTCACACGCACAGGGACGACGTTGGGAACCGTCGCTTACATGAGTCCCGAACAGATCAAAGCCAAATCTCCCAGCGATATCGATCATCGTTCTGATATTTATTCGCTGGGTCTGGTCTTTTTTGAAATGCTCACAGGCCAGCCCGCCTACGATAGAAACGAACTTTCGGAGTTTGATTTGCTTCTCAAGATTGCCACCGAGCCGCCTCCTAAGCTCCTCAGTATTAATCCTAACCTTCCCCCCGAGCTGGAGCCCATCGTGGCCAAAGCCCTGGCCAAAGACCCCAAAGACAGGTATCAAAGCTGTTTTGAGTTTGCTAGTGAACTAATACATGCAAGGGCTCAGTATGAGCAAAGACTCTCCGATCCTAACCCCACCCCCTCCATCAATCCCGCCCTCACCAGCCCCACCATAGCCCCCTCCAACCAAGCTCGCAACTCCTTCCGCAATACTCTTATCAAACTTCGTAACTCCCTCTCCCTTACCAATCAACCCTCCGCCCGAAAAACTCTCTTGTGGGTAGGACTCCTAATAGCAGGGCTTGCTATCCTGTTTTTTAGCATAATAACCTGGCGCCACTACCAATCTAAACAAGAGGCCCTTCAAATAGCCCACGATTTTGTAGAAAAAGCCTTGAGGCAGCACAATGCAGATTTACTATCAAGTTATTTGGCAGATACTTTGGAATACTTTTTTGACAAGCCGCAGAAGACTCTACCCGAAATCCAGAAAGGCTACTTAGATTTCTGGCAATCCCTTCAAAGCGATTCCGTAGCCTGGCTGGATAAGCTAACCGCTACCCGGCATGAAGACGCCTGGATCATAAGCGGCACCCTATACCATCTCTATACTACGAAGCCCAGAAGGAAGATCGAACCTAAAAAACGTTACAATAAGCTCTGGGGAAGGTATGAAACTTATAATGAGATCAAATTCATCCCTTCGCAAACAGTGTGCAAGACGAAAAATATCCAGATTTCCGTACAATCGGCTAAAATCATTAGCATCCGACAGCTAAGCGAAACGCCCTGCAAGTAGGATCAGCTCGGCCCTGAATCCCTTTGCCTCATACCGAAAGGAGATAAGCGAGTACAATCCCTGAAAATCAGTTTTTCCCCTGAGAGGCTTCATGACAAGCGGCTCAGAAGGAAGGTGGCGCAACGGACAAAAGAAAGAAAGAGGGAGTGGAAGTGGCTCGATAGGTCGGAGGTCGCACATGCCATAGATAACAGGCAGCAATTCACCCATAGAAAAAGCCCCCGCCTCTGGGCGGGGGACCTGGCGTTACAAAAATCGGGCAAACTCTAATCAAAGACTACTTTCATTTCCACGCGACGATTGCGGGCTCGTCCTTCGGGCGTAGCATTGGAGGCTATGGGACGCAAGGGACCAAAGTATTCCACAATAAACCGATCTGCTGATACCCCTCGAGAAACTAAGTAGTTTCGTACAGCTTCGGCCCGCTCTTTGGAAAGTCTCATGTTGAATTCCATGGTGCCTTGATTATCCGTATGGCCGGATATTTTGAGCTTGTAGGTAGGGTTATCTATGAGGAGCTGAGCCAAGGTATCCAAATAGGGGAGGGAATGGGAGCGAATGATAGCCTTGCCGGTCTCAAACTCGAGGTTTCTGAAGGCGAGGTCCAAGATACGTTTTTGTTCTTTGGGGATTTCTGGGCAGCCGCGATTGGCTTTAGGACCTGGCGTGAAGGGGCAGTCGTCTTCTTTGTCTGGCACACCGTCGTTATCTTGGTCTTCGTAGGGGCAGCCTTTATTTTCGGTGGGGCCGGGGCGGTCAGGGCATCGGTCTACATGGTCAGCTAAGCCATCGCCATCGCTGTCCGGACAACCTTGATAAGCCATAGGGCCGGGCTTGGTAGGACAAGCATCCTCTTTATCGGGAATGCCATCGCCGTCGCTGTCCGGACAACCTTTGAAGGCAATAAGCCCCGCCTGAGTAGGGCATTCGTCTTCTTTATCCTGCACGCCATCTCCATCCGTATCCGGACACCCCGCAAACTGCGGCAGCCCCTTCTGATCCGGGCAAGCGTCTTCCTTATCTATGATGCCGTCTCCATCTCGGTCCGGACATCCCTTGTATTGAGCCAAGCCCGCTTCGTCAGGGCAGCTATCCTCCTTGTCGGGAATATCATCGCCATCCCGGTCAGAACACCCGCCAAACTTGGCTAAACCAGCCTCCGTAGGGCATTGGTCCTCCTTGTCGGGGATATCGTCGTTATCCGTATCGGGACATCCACCAAACTTAGCCACCCCGGGATCCAATGGACATTGATCCTCCTTGTCCGGAATATGGTCCCCATCGGAATCGGGACACCCCTGAAATGCCCAAACCCCCGGCACCTCCCGACATAAATCCCGCCGATCCGAAACCCCATCCCTATCTCGGTCTCTCGGATGACGATACGGAATGCCGCTCTTAATCATGAAGTAGAAATCCAATGTTCGGGTCACTTTCTGCCCCAAAATCCATCCTAAGCTATTGGTTCCGACTACAAACGGACCCAGTTTTAGAGCCAGCCCCCAGAGCCGCTCCCCTAAATCATTGACCGTGAAGGGTACCCCAATCCCCGCATACGGCGTCTCAATCCGAGGATAAATCGTATAAGTACGTGGCGCCCGCAGGTGCTCTATTTTCTTGCCGAAGGGAAATGTCGCCATGCCTCCCAAATACAGCGGCCCCGCTATGCGCCAGTCTAAGTTCAAGTTCAGCATCGCAGGCATAATCAGCACAAAGTCCGGATTAGAGTCTGCAATGCCAAACCGCCGACGAAGCGTGTCATTGAAGTCGCGAATCGAAGAAAACCGTACAGGACGGAGATACCATTCGTGAAGGGCATTACTGAGATTATTCGGCGTTACCTCTATGGCGTTGCTGAGGGGGCCCTTTGCGAAGCGCATCCGAGAGCGAATATCCACCACGGCCGCCGCCACCCGAATCAAATACTTCTCCCGGTCTCGCCGCTCTAAGCCCACCTCCCCATCCATGTCATACAAATACTTCTGAAACTGGGGCCGATACTCATATACCACCCCAATATCCCCACCCAAAGAAAATCGGGTCTGCTGATCAAAAGGCCGCTCTACAATCTTATTGTAAATATCATAGTCCACATTCGCGGCATGACCCCAATAAAAACGTGACCCCGGCTCAATAGCCAAAGTGTCGTCATTGTAAAACTGATAGCGAAACCGAACCCTATCTACATAAAAGTACGCCCCATAAACGCCATGTAGATACTTCAGGGTCAGTCCCGCCTTCAAGAAGTGAGGACCCCGACTAAGCAGAACCCGCGCGTACGTCAGAGCAATATCGTAGTAGGTTGCATACTGAAAACTCAGGTCTTGGCCCTCAATCCAAGTATTCCAGTAGGGCGGATAGACCAGCTCTTCGTAAGAAAGCTTAGCCAAGCGGTAATCTACATTATTGAGGCTAAGGCGGTTCCGCATACGGAAATTAAAGGCAATAGCCGAACGGCGCCCCAACGTAAGCAAAAAGCTCGGCAGAAGGACCTGCTGCTCAAAACGTACCTGCTTGAGGCTGGGATTGAGGTAATCGTCCTCCAAATACACCCGCCGAAAGTCGGAAGTGTCATCCAGTTGACCCTGCAAAAAGTCTGTCAGCAATCTTCGTTTAACGCCTACATAATTATTAGTGAGATTGAGACTGAGGCCCCCAAAGAGCAGGTCAAACCGATACCGACTATCCGCAATAAAAGCGGGGTTTACCTGAGCCCCTAATACCCCAGCTGAGATGCCCGTCGCATAGGGATAATACTGCTGGGCCACGCCCAGCCCCAAAAGCAGCCACAGCCATTGACGCATATCCGTGCAAAAGTAAAATACAATACCCCCATCTCCCCCCTATTCCAAACTTCATTTTTGATTCTCCCTACCCGATAGCCGCCTCGGGAAAAAGCCAACGCAAAAGCTCTCCAAATCCATACGATAAGGCAGTCGTTCCTCCCAAAACAGCAACACTTTCTATAACTTCTGCTCGGAAATTGCGCTCAAACAGCACACAGCTATAATAAACAAAGGCCATGATGAGTCCTATGGCTACTCCTACGGATAGCCAGAAAGCCCATGCCATCTTTTGAGTAAAAAAGTAGGGCAGGGCCAAGGCGACCACGGCTAAAAGATAAGAAACTCCCGTATACAGAGCGGAGCGCAAGGCAGATACGGAATCGTTTTGTTTGGCCTGGAGATAGGCCGCCGAAGCCATTGAGATAGACGCCGCAAAACCCACAATCAGCCCCGCAATACCCGCCACTAAGGGCCGATGCGACACCCCCAAAAATCCCGCATGCACCCCCGTAACCTCAATAATCGCATCGGACAGGCCCAGCACAATAAACCCCACATACCGCACCCGCGGCTCCGACTGCCCTATGGCCGCCATAAAGGCCTCCTCATGCTTTTCTTCATCTTCTACCAGGGCTAAGAGCGCCTCTCGCTGCGAAGCAGGTAAGCTTTCAGCCAGCCGCTTGTAGGATTCTATTGTCTTATGCTCCCCCCGCTCTAAAAGCTTTATCACAAATGTTGGACCCAAAAGCCAAACTAAAATCTTATACCACCATAACCGAAATCGGCTATAACCCGTCTCTTCTCCCACATATGCTCGCCAAAAATCATAATGCCGCCGCTCTTCTGCTGCAAAGGCCTGCAAAATCTCTTTTAGAGCCGGAACCCGCACTTGCGCCGCCAGCCAAGAGTAAAAATGCACATTGAAAAGCTCCTCTCGTGCATACCGCCAAGCCTCTATCCGCACTATGCAAAGATAAGCCCTGATTCTGAAAAGCCCCCATCAGCCCACGCGCTTTCATTCTCCCACTTCTGCTCAGATTAGGCTACCTTTGCCTCATGCAGAAGGCGTATATCGTTGCTGCTAAGCGCACACCCATTGGAAGTTTTCATGGGAAGCTGGCGGAAGTGAAAGCCACGGATTTAGGGGCTCTTGCGCTCAAGGCGGCCCTGGAAGAGGCTCGGGTGCCGGCTGAGGCTATAGAGGAGGTTTATTTTGGGAATGTACTTTCTGCGAATCTGGGGCAGGCTCCGGCCACCCAAGTGGCGCTCAAAGCAGGGCTTCCTCCCACCGTGCCGGCCACCACCATCAATAAAGTCTGTGCCTCGGGCCTAAAAGCCATTATGCTGGCGGCCCAAACGATTGCCTTAGGTGAGGCAGACCTGATTGCCGCAGGCGGCATGGAAAGCATGAGCCAAGCGCCCTTTTATTTACCCACGCACCGAAGCGGGCAGAAATTCGGGCATGCGTCCATCGTAGATGCGATCTTGCGCGACGGCCTGGAAGATGCTTTTTGCGGGCTGACGATGGGCACTATCACAGAAACCTGTGCATCCACTTACCATCTGAGTCGCGAGATGCAGGATGCCTATGCCATAGCCTCGTATCAAAGGGCCCAGAGAGCCCAAAGAGAGGGACTCTTCGCTAAGGAAATTGTACCTGTGCAGACCAGTCAAGGCTTAGTAAGCGACGACGAAGAGCCTGGCCGAGCCCGCTTTGAGAAGATACCTACTCTCAAACCCGCCTTCAAACCCGACGGCACCATCACCGCTGCCAACGCCTCCAAAATCAACGATGGAGCCGCCGCGGTCATTGTGGCCAGCGAAAAAGCTCTCCAAACCTACAACCTTCAACCCTTAGCCCGCATCCTAAGCTGGGCCGATGCCGCCCGAGAACCCGAGTGGTTCACCATCGCCCCCACCGACGCCATCCAAAAAGCCCTCCGCAAAGCCAACCTCTCCATAAACCAAATAGACGCCTTTGAAATCAATGAGGCCTTTGCAGCTGTAGCTCTGGCTAATCAAAAACTCTTAGACATACCCCACGATAAGCTGAATATCTTTGGTGGAGCTGTAGCCTTAGGGCATCCCCTAGGAGCCAGCGGCGCCCGTATCGTAGTCACGCTCCTGAATGTTCTTGCGCATATTGGAGGACGGTATGGCGCCATTGGCATATGTAATGGGGGCGGAGGAGCCTCCGCACTGGTCTTAGAGCGGCTATCGTAGAGAAGATTTGTGTTTAGAAGGGGGATGAGTAAGCTCGCGGGCCTACGGACCTTCGTAGAAAAATTAGAAGCGCACGGGGAGCTAAGGCGCATTCGCACGCCGGTGAGTCCCATTTTAGAAATTTCGGAGATCACGGACCGGGTGGTGAAGGCGGGAGGGCCAGCGCTTCTTTTTGAGGAGACGGGAACGGCGTTTCCTGTGCTTATCAATGCCTACGGTTCGGAGCGGCGCATGGCGCTGGCTCTGGGCCTCTCCATAGAGCATAACTCTAACTCTCAAGGGGCATCCTTGCTGGATGCAGTCAGTGCTCGCATGGAAGCGCTTTTTGGGAAGCTCCTTAGCCCAAAGGCATCCCTCTTGGAAAAGCTCCAGATGCTTCCGACATTGGCGCAGGTAGCGGGGTACCTCCCTAAGCGCCATCGGGGTAAAGCCCCCTGTCAAGAGGTAGTGTACACGGGCGATGCCGTCAATCTTTATCAGCTTCCCATTCTCCAATGCTGGCCTGCGGATGGAGGCCGGTACATTACCCTGCCTGTGATCCATACTTACCATCCTCAGACTCGTCAGCGCAATGTAGGCATGTACCGAGTGCAAGTACTGGATGAGAAGACCACGGCTATCCATTGGCAGCTGCATAAGGTATCGCGGCGGCATTATGAGGCATGGAAGAGTATAGGCCAAAAGATGCCCGTGGCGATAGTTTTGGGAGGAGACCCGGTGTATGCGTATGTAGCTACGGCGCCTTTACCGGAAGGGGTAGATGAGTACATTCTGGCGGGTTTTTTGCGGGGTCGGCCCGTGCCGCTCGTCCCCTGCCTTACCCAGCCCATAGAAGTACCCGCAGACGCCGACATCGTGATTGAAGGATATGTGGACCCCAACGAACCCCTCGTTTTAGAAGGGCCCTTTGGAGACCACACCGGGTATTACTCTCTGCCCGATTATTATCCTGCATTTCATGTGACGGCCATCACTCATCGCAAAGACGCTATTTATCCCGCGACCCTCGTAGGGATTCCCCCGCAAGAAGATGCCTGGATCGGGAAAGCCACCGAACGGATATTCCTCACGCCGATCCGACTCACGATGATGCCCGAAATCCATGACATGGACCTACCCATCCATGGGGTCTTTCACAACATGGCCATTGCGAGCATTGAGAAAACCTATCCGGGTCAAGGGCTCAAGGTAGCACATGCTTTGTGGGGAGCAGGTCAGCTTATGCTTACGAAGATTGTGGTGGTGGTGGATAAGTCGGTTTTGGTGCATGATTATGAGGCGGTGGCGCGGGCGGCCTGCGCTCATGTGGATTTGCGGACGGATATCGTGTATTCGCAGGGGCCTTTGGATGTGCTGGACCACGCCTGTTCGCAGATGGCCTTCGGGGGGAAGCTGGCCATTGACGCTACGTCCAAGAGCCCCGAAGAGCGCCTTTTCCCACCCCTGTCCTATCCCGAGCCTATACCGAACCTCCTCACTGCCGAATCCCTGCGCCCCGATTTTCCAGAAATTCTCCAAGTGAATCTCCGACTCCTTGAACGGGGCATTCCCATATGGATAGGTAGTTTTAGAAAAACGCAAAAGCACCATGGTCGGCGTCTCGGCGAAAAGTTAGCCCACCACCTGGCTTTTCGGGGAGTTAAAGTGATACTTCTATTGGATGGAGAAATGCCCGTGGATGATCTGGGGGATGTGTTTTGGCGGTTTACCAGCAATGTAGATATGCGGCGGGATACGGTGGTGGTGACAGATGAGGCGGGTTTATTGCACCTAGTGGTGGATGCGTCGGTGAAGAGTTTAGCGCTGGATGATTTTCAGCGGCCCTGGCCAAATGTAACCGTTATGGACGAGGCTACCATCCAGAAGGTAGATGAGAAGTGGCTTACTTATGGGCTGGGGCCGTTCCTTCCCTCGCCTTCTCGGAAGTATCGTTTGCTCATGCAAGGAGAGGGAGCCGTCCTCTCTGCATCGTAGCTTTGTGCCGTGCGGCCGGTCTTCAACTCGGCTCAGATGCGCCGAGCCGATGAAATCATGCAGATTGAGTATGGCTACCTGAGCATCCTCCTGATGGAAAATGCTGGGCGTCGCACCGCTAAGCGCATTCTCCACTACTATCCTCAGCAGCAGCACTTTATCATTATTGCCGGCTCCGGTAATAATGGCGGGGATGGACTCGTGATTGCCCGCTACCTCTACCGCCACAAGAAGACTCTATTTATTCTCATCACTCGTCCGCCCGAAAAGTTATCGGCTTTGCCCCGCATTCAGTATGATATGCTCCAGCGGCTGGGCGTACCTGTGCATATTCTTTCGCCGGACAGTCTGCGTTTGCTTTCCGCCTTTGTAGAGCGGAGTCCGGAGAAATCTTTGGTGATAGATGCGCTGGTAGGGCTGGGGCTGGAAAAGGCCCTAAGGGAAAGAGAGGCCGCCCTCATAGAACTTTTGAAGGAGCTGCGGCTGCCGGCGGTGGCAGTGGATTTACCCTCAGGGCTCAGTGGAGACACGGGTCAGGTTCTTTCGGAGCCGCTTTCATGCAGTTATACTTTTACCTTTCAGGTGCCGAAGATTTGTCATGTCGTAACGCCGGCGGCGCGCTACTGTGGAAAGGTAGAGGTATTAGATATTGGGATTTACCCTGAGGTGCTGGATCGGATTGGAGCGACGAGTTTTTTGATTGAGGGGCGGCAAGTTCAGAAACTTTTGCCTGAGCGGCCAGCGGAGGCCCACAAGGGGAGTTTTGGGCATGTTTTGGTGGTGGGGGGTTCGGAGGGAAAAGCGGGGGCCCCGGCTTTGGCGACCTTAGCGGCTTTGCGCAGTGGGGCAGGGCTTGCTACGGCCCTCATTCCGGGCAGCTGCGCACCCGCCTTCCACCGAAAAGTCCTCAGCGGCATGAGCCTCCCCTACGGAGATGCCCACGTCAAATACCTCAACGAAATCTCCGCCCTCTGGGCCACCCCCCACATAGAAGGCAAAAAGGCCCTCGTCATAGGACCAGGTTTAGGAGCTAACGCCGACACTTACGGCTTCCTCAAGGCCTTCCTCCCCCAAACGCAAAATCTCCCTACCGTCTTAGATGCCGATGCGCTCAACCTCTTAGCCAGCTATAAAGACTTAGCCGAAGTCCTTCCTCACACTATCATTCTCACGCCGCATCCGGGGGAAGCGGCTCGTCTTTTAGGGACTACAACGGAACGGATTCAAGCGTATCGGTTAGAGTCCGCCATGCACTTAGCGCAAAAGTATCAGGCCATCGTGATTTTGAAGGGCGCCTATCCCATCGTGGCCTCCCCCAAAGGTGAAAACTACTTTTTGCCGGTAGCAGAGCCGGCTTTGGCTACCGCTGGTACCGGGGACGTGCTCGCAGGCATGATAGGGGGATTCTTAGCGCAAGGGCTATCTCCCTTATCCGCTGCTATCGTGAGCCTTTACCTGCATTATCGGACCGCTCGCTTAGCCCGAAAAAAGATAGCGGGTCCCGCCTTTACGGCCGCTACCCTACTCCGATACATGGGAATCGCCTACAAGAAGCTCGCCAGAAAGTAATACCATTTTGAGGTCAAGGCTCTCTTAATGTGAAGAGGGGATGGCCGCGCCCGCCCTGCGGGCGGGCGCGGCCTCACAGCGGTGGCCACCGCCCATTTGGGCGCTGGCCACCGCCCCAAAAAGAAAGTTTGTAATGGGAAATGGTATAAGATACCGCGAGCTCCTTGGAGAGCGCAAATGCACGGGAGGTTTAGGCGAGGTAGCCTTTGCGGTAGAGGGTTTTCAGCGCTCGGGTGGTGAGCTTTAGTCGGACCAGACCTTCCGAACCGGCCCCCGTCACCAAAGGAATACGCTTATATTGCAGATTGATGTCAAAGCGGCGCTTCGTGTGGCGGTTAGAATGGGAGACTTTATAGCCGGTACGGGGACGCCGTCCCGTAACTTCACATATCCGCGCCATGCAGCAAAGGTACAAAATCTCTTCCCCTGAAAGACCCATCTCCCCCTGCCCTCAGTGCGCTCCGTTTCTGAGAGTCTGATGAATAATCCGGGGGGCGGTGCCCCCTTAGAAGGTTGAGAGTTTAGTCGGAGGAGCCTCTTTGGGGGCTTATACCAATTCGATGCAAAGAGCTTCTGAATGCGAGTCGTGGTATTTTGCGGG
>Ga0272445_1002052_pt1 | contig 14413 bp, 10 predicted proteins | sample YNPCB0031_FD_194404 | JGI IMG/M metagenome (GOLD analysis project Ga0272445, IMG submission 194404) | Hot spring sediment microbial communities from Yellowstone National Park, WY, United States - YNP-CB-003-1 | ecosystem: Environmental > Aquatic > Thermal springs > Hot (42-90C) > Sediment... | reverse complement strand
AATACTAAACCGCTTATTGCTAAATATTTGAAGTAGCTGTTAGCAAAAATAGTGTCGCCTATAACTGTTGACCAAAACACTATATCATGCCACAACTTCACTAATCCAGCAAGCAAATCAAATGTCCAAAAGGCTATTGCATTCCACATCCTTGAAAAAACAGAAACAGCAAATGTTACAATATCTCGCCAACTCCTAGTTAAAGCGTTCACAATAAAAAATGAAACGTCAAACCACTTTCTAATTAACAAACTTTCACTGAAAGACGCTATGCTCAACCATTTCCTTGTCAAAGTATTTTCTGTCCATAAGGCGATATCATGCCAAACTTTAGTTATCAAAGGTAAGTATGCAAAAACTACATAGTATGGACTCGTGCTTCCAGTCATATACATTAAACCTATTTTATTTCCACCTGCTTGATAAAAACATGTAAGCCTATCATTACCTGTCAAAACAGATTCAGTTATCCAGTCAACTGCTGTCTCCCACGTGTTTGTCGAAGCCGTGTATTTTCTGTAGTAAATATGGTTTGCAGTTGGATATCCAGCCCAGAAAACGTACAAGTTGTTTGTTGAAGGGTCAATGCTTATTACCGGAGCAGAAGTGCTTGTTGCACCAGCTTGCAAGGTTGTTTCAGTCCCAAAACTGTTAGTAGAGTAAGTGTATTTAACGTAGAGAATGCCGAGTAGTGGATATTTAAGAAACGTCAAGTGCACATTGTCTCCTTGAGCCACTGCTGAATAGTATGTACTTTCGAGTATTTGTGACGTTGTATAGACTATGTCGCCCCAAGCTGAACCATTCCATGCTTTCGTTCTTATTGAACCATAATCAAGAGTGTAAATGACAAGCATTTTCCCAGAAGTTAACGGAATAACAGAAACTCTCCAAGAACTTTGTGAGTCTTCTTCAAGACGATGTGGAAAACCAGTCGGAGTTGTTCCCCAAGTTCCGTTATTATTTCCGGACTTAATCACGTAAGGGTAATAATATTTGTTTAAGTTTTCGTCAATATAAATGTCGTAATATCCAATCCAAACATAGCCGTTTGAATCAACAGAAACCATCGGATAGTAAACTCTGTTATACGCTGTTGAAACAACTTGCTCAGTTGTAGTGCTCCAACTGATTGTGCCATCACTGTTAGGCACTCCACGCCTATAATAAATTGAAGACGAAAACGCATAGGCATAATGTAAATAAGTTCCATTAAACCATATGCTGAAATATGCTCCGCTAGTGCACGCCCTTATTGCTGTTGCTGACGTCCATGTTGAGCCGTCTGTTGAAGTTGAATAAACCATATTTGTTCCGTCACTGTAGAAAACCCAATATCTTCCAGAAGCATAGAAGCTTTTACGTTGAAAAGGTAATGATGTTGCACCACTTGATGTGCTTGTTCCGACAACATACGGGTCTATCTTTCCATCATTAACTGAAAAATCAACCTTCACAACAGTTAAACTATAACCAAAAATGCTAAACTGTCCATACCTCACATCTGCTAAACCTTCATCACTCCAATCAACTATAAGCCAATCTCGCCAACTACTAACATCAACTGTGTTGCCCATTTCAACTTTAACATCTTTCTTCCAGTAAGTCATTGTTCGATTACAGCTATTCGTGGAAGTCTCATTCTGCTTAACATATTGATAACCTGCCACAACCCAGAAAATGTTAAAATCACCTAAGTTCCAATTCGCTGTTTTAACTAGTGAAACGCTTATCTTCGGTCTATCTACTCTATTGAAGCTCCATGTTTGTGTTAGAGTAGCCATTTTAGTTGTTAATCTGTATGCTTCTACACTTATTTGAAAGTGAGTGTTATTTGCTACCAAGACTGTTGGGTTAAGTGGAACAAGCATAGAAGAAGTGTTAATCCAGAAAGTGCTGAAACTAACCATTTCTTTGCCATTTCTATAAGTGTATCTGCAAACATAAGGCATAGCCTTACTGAAGCTGTAATTACCCCAGTCAGTTACATAGACATAATGAGTTGAATTTTGAACAAGGTGAGGCTGAATGTACGGATATTCTCGCCAAATAATGCTACTAGATGTCGATGTAGTCTGAGTCTGAGCTTTAACTATTGCAGAGTGATTGTGCAGTGTAAACAATTGTAGAACTAGAAAAATAAAAAGGAGGAACAAAAGAGACTTAACTTTGAACTTCAACTAAGCTTCTCTCCGAAACTGCTTATAGTTTTAACAACGTCAACCATGTCAACTTTTCCATCATCAGTTATATCACACACAGTTGGCGCTGGAGGGACAGTCTTACCAAACCAGCTAATCACAGTCACAATGTCTTTCATGTCCACTTTACCGTCTCTATTCACATCTGCTTTTATCAGTCTAATAGATTTCATACCTATATATGCACTGCCAACAGCACTGAACCATATCGAATTACCGGGAACCTCAGTCATAAAATAGCAGTATGGAGATATTGAATTATAGACTAAACTACCAACTATACCTATATGGTTTGAGTTGTCCGTGAACCATAGATAGCCATATGAGTCTTTTAGCACATGATACGGTCCCTCGTTGGTTATTATAGCTGTGTTGATTCTTGTAATCTGCAACGAAGTTTTATCTATCTTTGCTATAGTTCCCATAGCACCAACATTATTACTGTTCTCTGCTACGTAAAGATATTGTGAGTCAACATACAAACCCAATGGTCTATCAAACCCTGTTAAGTTCAAATCAAAGGTTCTAGTTATTGTATTAAACCTCGTAACAAAGTTTCCTGAAACAGACGACGAAATCCACAAGCTTTCTCCATCGGGTGCTATGAAACCGCTAGAAAATTCTCTAGCATAACTTTCAACAATCTCCCCTGCAATATAGTCTATTTTTAATAAGCAATCGACCGTCAGATACCAAATGTAATTACCATTGAATTTTATGTCAGAACCTGAATCTGTTGGTATGTAGTAGATACATATAATGTTGTCAGTTAAGTTCAGCTTTCCTAAGTATGGTCTATAAGATGGAGGTTGATTTGGTGCACCCATGTATCCTCTAATCGAGAACCAAACACAGTTGTCCGGTGTTATTGTTAGAGTCCAAGGAAGTGGTCCATAATAGTTATCGTCAACTTTCCAGGGCAACGGATAAATAGTGACGCTTAATGTTGCTACATCTATCTCAGCTATGCTACGGTTCCAGTGTAATGCAACCCAAACTTTGTTAGTCTTATTGTCATACAATATTCCCATAGGTCTGCTATCAGAAGGCAAAGACAAATACTTTATGCTTCCATTAGATATTACAGAGCCAGCATAAGAGTATGGTTGAACAGTGAAAGTCTTATATGGCATTTGAAACGGTGTCTGTGCACTAGTAGAAATATTGTAACGCATCATAGAAACAGCTAGAACGACAAACAAGCAAACTGTCGCAAACATCCTTTTGCAATCTTTCATTCTAATCACCTCCACTTTCTCCCAACAAATTTTAATCAACTTCGAATATTTAAAGTGGTTATTTATGACACAATAAACGTTAACTGTTGACTTTCACTAGACTGTAACAAGTTGTCTCCTTGAAAAACAGCTTTGAAAACATATGTTCCTGAACTCTGAAATGTAAATGTGAAAGTGCATGTTCCTTCTTCGACTCCGAAGACTGTGTATTTAGTGTCAACTATCTGCCAGTAAGTGCTGTTCCCATATTTCATTTCAAGAACTATAGGCTTATTGTTTAAAGCTATCTGTTCTAATTGACTTTTAATTGAAGAAAGCTCACTTGGAACACTTGTTGTAAGTGTTGCTTTAAGTACTATGCTTTCACCAACAGTTAATGTTGTAGCGTTAGTGTTTGCAGTTAAAGTTAGAGTTGAAGGAAAACTGTATGAAGAAACATATGGACGGACATAGCTTTCTCCGAAATAACCAATTCCTATTCCAATAATTACTCCTAACAATAGTATCAGCAAATCTCGCAACATTTACTCTTCACCTCTTTTGTATTTTCTGTAATAATAGTACGTCACAACTCCACACACCATTATCACAATAACAACAGTCCAAGAAACAACAAAATTGTCAGCCGCCTTCAAATCGTCATATCCCGTTGGGTCAGTCTGACCAACAAAAGCTTGCGGATTATCCCCTTGTCCACTTCTGAACCAGTCAACAGTAGCTTTTATCGTCTGGTTAATGTATGGTGTGGCATCTTCAACGCTTACAAAGTTTTTAATTATGTTTGAAACTCCTTTATAAATACTCCACCATCCACCAGATTCTGGAATTACAAAACCTTTCTGATAAAATTGTCCACCATTTAAAATTACAGCAAAAGTGGCTGCTTCGTCAAGAAATCCAGGACTTCCAAGTATTTTATCAGCCCACTCTGCAGGTGTAAGGTTTCTCCCTTTCTCTGGGTCAAACCATGCTGAAGTGTCATCAAAAGGAACATTCCACTGGTCGAAAGCAGTTGAAGCTATAGCCTCTGCAATAGGGTCACCTGCGGCTAATTTAGTTTCTAAGAATCCTTCAGAAAGCGGGTGAATAATGTTGTTTTGAACAAACGTTGTCTTTATCTTGTAAGGTATCCAAAAGTTGTGAGTTATTGAGTCTTGCAATAAGTGAACTCCAACTCCGAGTGCAAACGCTAACCCTTCTTCGCTTTGCCTTGTTAAAGCGTCTTGCCACAGTCTTCTTTGAAATTCCCATGCATGAGTAGCTGAATAAGACTTCCACTGAGTGTAGTAATATAGCACAGTAACATCTGGATACATGAGTCCACAGTAGAACCACTTTTTGTTCTTATTTATTATATCAGTTAAAGGTGTTGAACCAGCTTCTTTAAGTGCCCGTTCTGTGTAATAGACGTGTGTTATTGGTCCCCATGCATATACTGTAGTAGCAGTAGTAGTTTCAAACAAGAGGATTAAGAAGAGAACTGTTACTGTTAATATCAAGCATTTTACTTTTTTCATTTTTACTCCTCCCTCCTTCTAAACAGCATTTTTCCAAGTATCGCTAAAACTATCAGAGCCACAGGAACCATAACAAACGGGTTTGATATAAAGTCCCAAGGATTGAAACCGGAGCGAATTGTAGCAACTTTAACTTCGTTTCTAGTTATACTAACCGGATAAGAGCCTATGTAAACAGTATAGTCTGGACTCGGAGTTATTATGTACCACGATTCTATCAAAGCAAAGTTTACTCTTAAAACATTGTCAGCTAATTGAACAACATCTACTTGTCCCCTGCTTTTTGTAAAAGTCATTGTTGAACTTGTGATTTTTATATCGAAAGTGCTAACGTAAACTCTTATTGGTCTACCTTGATAATCTTTGAACTCCATGTCAAAGTATGAGCAACCTCTTAAAACTTCTATCCCGTTGTTTCCAGCATCTACATCTTCAGGCTTTATCGTTATTGATTCACCAGTTTGAAACTTGTATGTTATTACAACTATTGGAGGATTAAGGTATATTGTGAAACGTGAAGGTATCGGAATGTAGTCTGAATAGAATGCTTTAACTTCCACAACATATTTTCCCGCAGTGTTAGATATTGAGTTTAATGAAATCTGATAAACTCCTGAAACTATCTCTTTAGGAGCAAGGAATTGAACGTCTGATGCTCCCTTAGGAGCATCAATAACTTTTACGTCCCATCCTGACGGTGACATAATTACTGCACCTGACTCTGAATCTTTAACTGTCATGTTGATGACCATGTCTTTGTTTTCAATTGGGTCCCAGTGTTGCTTAGAGTCATATTTGCCTTCAACGTATGTTCCGGGAACACAGACTATGTGAGTGGTAACTGTTGCAAAAAAGGAGGAAGAGAATGTTATTGTCTGAGGTGTTCTGCCGAATGATGATGGTGGTTTAACAGTAAACGAAACTTTCCCGGTAGTTGGGTCTGAGGAGACTTGTCTTGAAGTTGTTTCCCACTGAAGTTTAATGTTAACCGTTATTGAAAATCCTGGAGATGGAGATATTGTGGCTGTTAGCGTTGTTTCATAGTTTACTGCAACCTTAGTGTTATCTGGAAAGTCTGGAGTTAAAGTGTATGTTGTTTGACTATTTACGCAGTTAATCATCAGTAGACTTAGCACTGATAGTGTCAGTGCAAAGAATAATAGTTTTCTCATTTACTTCTTTCTCCTTCTTAAGAGCAATATCAGGATAATCAAACCGATGAATCCAATCACATATGGGTTTGTCAATATTGGTGGCAGGACATTTGCTTGTGTGCAATTAACGTTGAACGTATATGAGGGTTGTGTAAATGGCAATCCAAAGAAGTTCACTGTTATTTTATATGTTCCTAACTCTGAGAACTCATAAGAAACTGTTATTGTTTTTGTTCCATCGTCAAAATAGTATTTGTCTGCAAGCTCTCTTGAAGTTGACAATGTTTTTCCAGACGGTGTAGTTATGACAACTTCAATATTTGAGGCTATAAGCCCCGCATAAGGCTGCCCCTGTTTGTCTTTGAAAGATATTTTGAAAGAGTTTGCTCCAACAGTAACAGAAGTTGAACTTATAACTGCAACAATTGATGGCGGACCAATCTTTGCTGTAACGTTTAGTGTGCCTTGTATGTAACCTGTCTTTGTGAATATAAGTGTTAACGTAAGTGTTTTAGGTTCATAGTTGAAGTTCGGATTTATGTTTGCATAATAGTCGTAGACTTTCGCTTTGAACGTAAATGCTCCACCTGAAGATTCATAATAAATGTAGTCGTTTGGTATTACTTTCCCAGTCTCATCTTTTAATTCTTTAGTAGCTAATGCACAGTCAGACACTATTACTCCTGTTTCTTTATCAACAGTTTGTCCCGAGTATATGAAGTCGTAGTCTCCAGGTTTATATGTCTGTTCATAGTTGAACTGTATTGTTTTGACAAGTATTTGTGGCAAAACTTTTAATGTATATCTGTTTGTTGTCCCCAAACATGAGATTGTAGCGTTGTATTTGTATAATGATGATGGTGGAGACAATATAGAAATTGTAGCAACTCCATCGGACCCTGTATCACTTGACTTTGTTGTTCCAGCATAATTTATTTCTGGAATAGGTGCAATTGAGAGTGTGACAGTAGCACCACTTATTTTGTTTCCGCTCTTGTCTGTAACTAACACTTTAATGTTTACCTGTGTGCTTGGTGGAAACTCAAGCAAAGTTAAAAGCATTAGCGTTGGAGGTTCAACTGTAATAGTTACCGATTTCTGGGTAGATTTAGTTGTCCCCCTTATATCTGTAATTGTTAATGTTACAATGTAAGTGTTTGCCGAAGAATAGCTGTGAGTTGCAGGATTAGTGTCTGCAGTTACACCATCTCCAAAGCTCCAACTGTAAGTTGAAATTCTTCCTGTACCAGTAAAAGTGAAAGTTAAAGTTTTCCCTACAACTGTTTCTCCGCTGACTGAAAAATCTGCAGTTGGGGCTTCAATAACTTCTAAGTATTGAGTTACTGTTAGAGATTGGTGCCCTGAACTGTCTACAATATATAGGCTTACAGTATGTACTCCTGTCGACGCAAACGAATAAGTGGTTGTTGCAGTTGTAACGACCTTTGTCTCAGAGTCAAATGTCCAATGATATTCTGTTATTACTGCACCTGTAGATGGACAGCTTCCTGAAGCGTCAAATATTATATTTTCGTCTGGATATGGGTATGTTGGACTATACGTGAAACTTGCAAATCCAGGATTTCTATAAACGTAGATATTTACACTTGTAGAACCTGGTGCACCTTCATTGTCTGTCACTGTTAATGTTGCAGTAAATGTTTGGCTATTTACACCTGAAGCTAAACTGTATGTATGAGAAACTACACTTCCTATTCCTGCAGAGCCATCGCCGAAATCCCATGAATATGCAGTAATACTTCCGTCAGGGTCATATGAACCACTTCCGTCAAACCTAACTGTTAAAGGTGTAAGTCCGCTTGTTTTGTCAACAGTTATTTTAGCAACAGGATTTGCGTTCACTTTAATTGTTTGAGTTGTTGAACTTGATAGTCTATCGTTGTCTGTGACAGTTAATTTAACAGTGTATGAACCATATTTTGAATAGCTCCACGTTACAGTAACTCCTGTTTTATCAGTAACTCCATCATTGTCAAAGTCCCACTCGTATTTTGAAATTGTACCGTCAGGGTCATAAGAAGCTGAAGCGTCAAAAGTTATTGTCTGACCAACAGTTGGGTTTTGAGGTGAATATGTGAACTGTGCTATTGGTGGTTTAAGTTTAACAACATATATCGGAGACGGGTTTCTAACGTCTATTAGCACATTAGTTTTTTCTCGTATAACTCCGGGTAGAGAAACGTTTGCTAAATATTGATAGGTGTTGTCAAGGTTTGTCTGAACAACACTGAGAGATACAGCGCCATTACTGTCTGTAACGTATTTACTTAATATGGGAGGTTGATGCCATATTAAACCTACATCTGACTCTGCCGTCAACACATCTTTCAAGTCAATTTTATTATCCTTGTAAATGTCATACCATTTGTAGTACTCTTCCCAACCCGGGTCTAAGTAGGATTTGCCTACAAGGTTCTTTATGGCGTCCACGTCATAATTGTCTATTTTTCCATCCATTCCTTTGCCTGGTATCCTAGCGTCTATCACATCACCCAGATTATGAAACGTGTCGCTCGATGCATCTATAACAACTATTGCACCAGCTATTGGACTACCAGTGTTATATTCTAAGACATATAATGTGCCTGCTGTACCCACAGTGTAAAAAAGCTTTAAAGTTCCTGTCAGATGCAAAACAAAGACGACTAGTGCTATTGTCAGAATTAATACAGCAATTATTTTACTGTTCATTTTAACACACCCTACCAAATTTCTTCTTCTCTTTTAACTACTACTATACCGGTAGCAATCAGAACTGCTCCAGCGATTATCAGTACATGTCCAACTGTTATTGTCGGTTGTTTTGGAGTTATCACTTGCACAGTTATTTTGTTTATTTTGTCAGGAGTTTTAGCTTCAAGTATTATTGTGTTTACACCTTGAGAAAAACTTAACTCTTTGCTCCAAACATTTTTCCCAGTCAATTGTAAAGGATAAACAACATTGTTCAATTCTGCAGTTACAGTTACTAAGCTTGAATTTACGGTTGAATCTGTACATTCAAAGCTTACTGTTGCTTTATAACCTTCCAATTCAATGGCTGAGGAAGCATTTACAACCTGACCGTTTATTCTCCATACTCCACTAAGTGGAGTATAGTCTTGTATTTGAAACGTTCCTTGAATAGCATTAGCGCCTCCGAGACTTGTTGCAGAAAAAGCAAATGTAACGTTCTCTCTAACAGAATATGATGTTGTTGATTTTAGACTGAATGTCACCGTACCAGTATAGCTGATTGCTAACAATACATCTTTAGTGTCGACTTTGTTGTCAATCTTTATATCATACTTACTATATAAGTTCCAATCTGGGTCTAAATAGGATTTGCCTACTGCACTATTGATTAAGTCTATATCCGTTGAATCAACTCTTCCGTCAAAGTTTACATCTGGGTATTTTATTCCGACTATAACCCAGGGATGTTTCAGTTGAGTGTATGGAGTTACGAGCAACGAAACTGTTCCGACATATTTATCTATGTATGTGGCGCTCATAATTACTGATTCTTTGTCTTGTACATAGAGAACATACTCGTCTAATTCAGTAACTTTATAGACCATTTTGTCTTGTGGATACGAGTAAAGAATTTGTGGTGGAGTAGTGTCGACAGTTTGGAAGCTTAGATACCCAGCTACGTTTAATGCTCCTATAGTAATCAAAGCTATTCCTAGTATTGTTAGAGTATATCCAACATATTCTTTTTCCATTTTCCTCTACCTCCTTAATATTTCTTTCAGGAATTTTTCTAACTCGGTACGCACGGTACCTATGAGTTCAGTGAAAGATGAAGCGTGAACAGTTCCTTCAGCTAACTTTTCTTTTCCATAATAAAATTCTACTCTATATGTTCCAGTCATTATTCTTTTCACTCTCCCATAAATTCGTTTATCATTAACTTTTATTGGATGCTCAATAGTAAGAGTTTTAACTGGCATTAGTATATCACTTCTCTCCGTTTTTTAACAGCATAAGCTCCTACAGCTATACCAATTGCACCGATGCTACCACCAATAATGTATGGAAGGTATTTCTGCCAATCTATAATGTTATAGCCGCTTCTATAAACAGTTACTGTTATAGGATTATTCCCAGCTTTCACGTAATATTCTTTCGATTCTGTTTTCAAATATACATTTGCAGGGTCATAAACTGTAACAATGATTGTTCCCTCAAAAAATCCTAAATCAAACAAAGCAACACCGTCCCCCGCTTCACCAGTAGTATGCGTTATATCAAACTTGCCATATTTTTCTCTCACTTCAACATTTAAGCCGTTAACTTTGTGTTTATCTAGAGCATCTATACAAATCACTTGCACACTTGTTTTTTCGACTCCAACTCCAGCTCCTAGAAGTAAAGTGAAAGTTTTAGAGTCAGTGATTTCATACTTGTTGCCAGTAAATAACATTACAGTAAACTCTGTATCTTTACTTAAAGTTCCAAGATTTCTAATAGTTATTGTTATATTCCTAGTCTCAGAAGAATTCATTATAATCCAGCCTGTTCCACTAACTACTTGCAAAGGAGCTGTTCCGACATTAAAGCCTATTCCAACTTGACCGCTATCACCTTCATTCTTTATTGTTGCAGTAATATAATAATTGTAACCTGGAACTATCTTTTCTTTAGGGTAGCTATAACTAACTATTTTCGGATTTGTTTTTGGTTCTTGAACAACATATATTGTATCTACAAGTTCAGATGAAATGTCTAAATTGAAAGCCCAATGCCAAGAATTGAGTGGACAGTATATTTTATATTTTGCACTATCAAAATCTATGCTGTAACCTTCTCCGAAAACATCAGTCTTTATTCTGTCTAAAACTGCTCCTGGAACATCTCCTTTCCTTAACCCAGTCACTGGGGCGATTACGTCTTTGCTAGCAACATAATTCACTAAGGATAAACCATAAGGTTTTGTGTTTTTGTCCGATAACACGCTAGGTCTAATTGGAAATATTCTAGTAGACCAGTCTGAGTCTGAAATGTTTATAGCATCTGGTTCACTAGTGTTATGTGGATGATACCATCCAGGATACTCATATATATCCCATTCTCTTCCGTTAATGAAATATCCTTCAGCTAACGGAATATCAAAAGCATAAATTGATTCAGTGAAATGAACACAACCTGTTGAAACCCCCTTGTACGGGTCTTCCCACCAAGTAGCTATAGTGCCTGTATATTTAACAGGGAAATAAATGCTTCCTACTTCTTCCATATGTGATGTTGTACCTTGAAACACGTCTCCTCCACCAAACCAGTAGTAAGCATACTTCCATGAAAATTGAGAGTTATAATTGATGAGACTTTCTAATCTTGTTAAATCATTTACGAAAGTGTTGTAATTATCACACAAATATTTTGTAGCATTTTCAGTAACTGTTAGAAATCCATTCTCAACTGCTCCGAGACTTACATATGGAGCAAAATATCCTGTATAGTGTAATAAATCTATTGTGAAATTCTCTTTAGGGTCATTTGGATTATGAAATTCTATAACTGATGGAGCACTATATTTTGCTAAATCTCCTGTAATTTCAATAATCCATCTTTTATTTGCTTCATCATATTTAGCGTATTGATAGTCGGTTACTAAAGGAATTTCTCCATTATAAGTCCGTTTTATTGCTGTTACAGCAAAAGGTATAACGAGGACTCTAGGCTGAGATTCCACTTTATAAACGTCAGCATAAACAGCATCTACTACTGCTCCCATCCTAGTATCTTTTTCGACACCCCAAGAAACTCCCGATTCCCAGAAATGAGCGCCACAAGTTTTGGGAGTTACTAAATATCTACCAACATATTCAAGAGGTAATAGCCAGTACGGTTTATCTACAACGCTAATCTTAATATACAAACTGCTTTGAACAGCCATGCTAGAGTTAATAGCCCCATAATTACGTAAAACACTGTCATCTATTGTCCATTCTTTTTCCTGAATTACTAGTGCAGATTCCCTCGTGTCGCCATATATTCTCCATACGCCTTTAACCCATTCCTTTCCAACTAATTCCGGTTTCTTTATCGTGTCTATTTTAGTAATAGAATATATAGTTAATCCAGCAAACGGTCTAAAGAATATTCCAACTATTAGCCCCATTAATATTCCAGCAACTAAAGCTAGTGCAATAGCATGTTTCCTACTCATTTGACCACCTCATATAAAACTAAGATAACAATGATTATTATCGCAAGTAAGACTATTGGTTGCTGAACAAACAGGTAATCTATTAAAGTGTTTTGTCCAATAATTGAGTTGAGTAATGCCCCTATCGGTTGGGTGAATGTTCTTAATAGCGTGTTTATTGCGTCAATAATGCTTATAACTGGTTGAGGTAACGGAACAGGTGACGGAGAAGGCGATGGGGAAGGTGATGGTTGTGGAACTGTAGAGTTAACTATTAAAGAGTAGAAGTATATATAGTATGCTACATGCAGTTCTAATAGAAATCCTGTGTTTTTGTCATAGTATGCTGTTATTCGTTTTGCACTATATTCATCTGTGTAGTTGAATAAGCAAACGTCTTTAGTCTGTCCATTATATTCTTTTTTAGTCACTTGAGATACAATTGATATGACATTAAACTGTTGTAAAGTTTTAGAATCTCCAACATCCATGTTAGCTTCTGTAACAAAATCTGCATTAGAAGCTACGTCTACAGTTCTTGTTTCATCTTTTGTTGTTCCATTGCTAAACGTATATGTTATATGCTCAGTTACGACTGAACCGCTAATATCCGTTATTGAAACAGTAACCGTCTGTAAACCTTGCAGTTCAGGATGCTGTATAATATTCGCTGAGTATTGTATGCTGTCTCCAACTTTAACTGCAATCTGAGCGCCTATTTTCAAGTTCAAGTTAATAACTCCACCAGATTCAAAAGGATATTTCGCTACTAATTTATCATTTACATAGAAGTAAACAATGTCTCCTGCTCTTCCCCCTTCTATCTGCGAAGTATCCGGGTCGTCTGCTAAAACCATTAGAGTGTAGTTTCCATTAGATGTCGTAGTATTTGTTGAGATGATTCCGGGAATTTCTGCTTTAACTATTGTACCGTCAGGAGCAAGTTGACCGTTGATAGTTACTTTACCGTAAAATGTTTCAGGAATCATTGGAATGCTTTTAACGTTTAACACTAAACTAGCTTGAAGCAATAGCGTTAATAGAATAATGAAGAACAGCTTTTTATTCATTTCGCTATCACTCTTGCAACTATATCATATAGAGCATGTATAGCTATTGGAACAGTTATATCTTTACACTGAACCATGAAATATAAAAGCCAAAAACCTCCAACATAAGCTGTAAGAGTCCAAATAATCATTTCCGGACCAGTATAACTCATAATAGTGTGTAGTCCAGCCCATAAAGCGTTACTTATCATTCCGCCAATCCATGGGCTTTTAACTAGTTTGGCTAACAAGTAAGGTATTATTCCTCTAAAAACTAGTTCTTCTCCTGGCGCTACAAGTAAAGCTAGTTTGAAAACGTCATATAGCAAGTTAGCGTCTATTCTCATTGTTTGTGCAAAAGATATGAAGTTTACATAAACAGGCGCTAAAGGAGTGTACAGTTGAGGTTCTGTTGGGAATTCTGTTGTGTATGGTTTCCAAAGCAGTATTGAAAACTGTTTAGTTGAAACTATCTGAAAAAGTATAGCTGTAAGTAAAAGAGCGAACAGTCCTATTAGAGTGTATAAAATGTATGTTAAAGCTTCTTTCTTTTCCTTCCAATCAGTAATTATGCCTGATAAAGCAAAAATCGTTATGCTTCCCAAAGTCATACTAGTGAAAAGAAATATCACGATAACTTCAAAAATGTTAGACATAGCTAAATGTAACAGTATTCCTACAACTGCAAAAGAGAGAGTCAAAATGACAACGTAAAGTAACGGACTGTTATCTATTATTTCTTTGAAATCTGATTCGTCAAACTCAGGGATTAGTTCCAATTTTATTCTATCCTATAGTAATTTTAGTTTTTTCAGTTTATTATAACATTTAACACATAGTATTCTAAATAAAGGAGCATATGGTCCTCTAAGGTAAGCCGCTTTGTCTGGCTTGGCGTAACAGTATTGTCCTTTCTTAATCATTTTGCCACAGTTTCTGCATTCTGCACCAGTTTGTCCACCTAACCAGAAAACATTATCTACTTTGGTTCTAAACCAATCATTACTTTTCTTTGTCATTTAATCAAGCACTCCTGGTTCTCCTTTAGCAACTTTCATACCATACTCCATCAATTCCTTAAAACCGTCACGCATTCTCTT
>Ga0272445_1002049_pt1 | contig 14424 bp, 8 predicted proteins | sample YNPCB0031_FD_194404 | JGI IMG/M metagenome (GOLD analysis project Ga0272445, IMG submission 194404) | Hot spring sediment microbial communities from Yellowstone National Park, WY, United States - YNP-CB-003-1 | ecosystem: Environmental > Aquatic > Thermal springs > Hot (42-90C) > Sediment... | reverse complement strand
AAGGTCTTCAACTGGGAGTTAGAATTCCCAGAGGTTTTCTTTAACGAAGATGGGACATTAAAGGAAAATCCCGGATTTGATTGTGTAGTGGGGAATCCACCATATGTTGACTATAGGGAAATAGAGACACCTATTCATTATTACTTTAAAAATAGTTATGTCAGTTGTATTAATAATCCAGAAAAATACAATCTTTATGTAGTATTTGAAGAAAAAGCATTAATATTAATTAAAATCACTGGGAGGCAATCATTTATAATTCCTGTAAATTTCTTATCTGCTTTGATGGCTATAAAACTTAGAGAATTTGTCTTAGATAAATTCTCAATAGAGAAAATCGTGGATGTTTCAAATTTTAGAGTTTTTAAAGAAGCGGCTATTTATCCAATAATTTTAGTGATTAGCAAAAAACACGTTCCCGAGAATGAAATTTATGTCTTTTATAAAGTAGCAGAAGATAGTTTTATTAAAGGTGATATGTTGGGAAATAAGCTTAAACAAGAGTTTGTGAAAGTTCTTCCATTAAAAACGATATTAATAGATTCTAATCCTCAAATAGTTTCAGTAATTAGCAAACTTCTTAAAGAGCCATCTTTTGGTAACTTTTATCTATTAAAATGGGGTACTTCTCAATCAGGTTACTCCGAGAAAATTAAAGAAGAATATAGAAAAGGACTATGGAAATTTGCATCGACTGAGAATATTGATAATTATTTTCTTATTGATAGAGGTAAATACATCTCAGAAAATATTTTTCCTAAGGAGCAACTATTAAAGTTTAAGAATCCCAAGATAGTCATTGCAAGACAATCTACCAAGTTAAAAGCAGCTTTGGACTGTGAAGGATATTTTCTTGGAAAAGTATCTTTCTTTAATGTATCGCAAAATAACGAAGGCTATTTTCTATTGGCTATACTAAATAGCACATTGTTAGATTTTGCATTTAAAAAGCTTTATGAAGCATTGCATCTTGGAGGTGGATTTATAAGATATGATATTCCATATCTCAACACTCTTCCCATTGTTCGTGCCACCCCCGACCAGCAAGCCCCAATCATCTCCCTCGTAGATGCAATCATCCAGAAGAAAAAAGAATACCATTCCATAAGCCAGAATATTGAAAATTATATTGATTTTTCAAAATCAAACCTTATAAATCTTGACGAGTTCTTAAAGATCTCAACCCAGGACTTTGAGGTCTTATCATCCATCAAAGCTAAAACCGATAACTTTGACGCTTTAAGGGTAAGAATTGAAGAGAACTTCGCAATCCTTGAATACGGCATAAAAAGAAAAATTGAAGAATATGAAGAAATTGACGAAGACGAAGATGTTGAAGTTAAAGGTAAATATATAACCGAATGGAATTTTGCCGGAAAAGGAAGAATAAAAGATATTGAAGCAATTGAATTCCTTTCAAAAGTCCTTGAAAGCATAAAGAATTTTTCAAAGGCGAAACAAAAATCCACCTGGCAGAAGATCGCAGAAGTAAAAGTCCCCGAATTTAATCATAAAGTAAAAGAGAACTTTTTAAAATTTAAATCCGCAATGCAAAAAACAAAAGAACTTGATGAAGAAATTTTAAAAATTGACCGCGCAATTGACCGCCTTGTCTACGACTTGTATGGCTTAACAGAAGAAGAAATCCAAGTTATTGAAAAATCCGTATGGGGAGATAAATTTGAAGAAATGTACTCAAAACTCCCCTCTAAAGAAAACGCTCTAAAACTTATAGAGGTGTTGAAAAAATGAAAATCGCCATTACCGCCGATTGCCACCTTAACCCTAATTATCCAGAAAGAAAAGATGTCTTGAAAAAAATATTTGAAGAGTTGAACTCTCGCAAGATTAACACCATCTTTATCCTTGGTGATCTATTTGACAAAGCCCAACAAAATTACTCCGATTTTGATGCCTTATTAAATGAATTTCCAGATATTAATGTTTACCTTATCCCAGGAAACCATGATTATAATCTCTCGCAAAATCACTTCACTTCATCCAATCTTAAAGTTATTACTGAACCTGAATTAATTCCCTTTGATGATAAAAATTTTCTTTTCATTCCTTATAAAAGTGGTAAAACATTGGACGAAATTATCGCAGAACAGTTGTATGGAAAAGAAAAAAGGGTGATTCTTCTTTCTCACGGTGATTATATCTCCTCTTCTTCTATATACAGTCCAAATCCATATGAAGAAAATAAAATTTATATGCCCCTTTCCCCATTGACAATTGAAAAATTTAAATTGGAAAAGGTTTTTTTAGGTCATATCCATAAACCAATAGAAATCGGTAAAGTGTTATATCCAGGCTCCCCATGCCCAGTTGATCCTACCGAAACAGGTGAAAGAAGCTTTTTAATTTTTGATACTGAAAATTCTGAGTATGAGCGTGTTAAAACCAACACACCTTATATTTACCTTAAAGCTGAAATTTTAGTTTATCCCGTTGATAATGGGTTAGAACTATTAGAAAAAGATCTTGAAAACCTAATCTCTTCCTGGAACATCCCCGCTGAAGGGACTAAAAAAGTTAAACTATACCTTTCTCTAACCGGCTATTTTGACAATAAACCTGAGTTAAAACAAAAAGTTGAAGAGTTTTTCAGTAATAGAAATATTGAAGTTAAAGGATTAAACTTGGATGATGTTTCAATTCCCGATCAAGATAAATCATTTGAAGACAGGAAAAAACTTTTTGATATGATCTTTGCTAAACCAATCCCCGAAAAAGTAGATGAAGTGAAATTACATAAAAATGAGATTGAAGGGGAAATTTTGAAAATAATTTTCGGAAAAAAATAAAATTGTTGCCATGAAGTCCCTTTATATTAAAAAAATAAGCGCTCAGAACATTGGCCCAATTGAAAGATTTGAAAAAGATTTTTATCCATCTTCTTTATATGTTATTTATGGTAAAAATGAAACAGGCAAAACTTTCCTCGCGGAGTTTATTATAAGAACTCTCTTTTACGATGTTGATTTTTGGGGCTACACAAGAGAAATAGACGGTAAAGGAAAAATCACAATTTCAGGAATTGAAGAAAAAGATACAGAATTTGCTTTTCAAAGATCTAAAAAGAAAAATACCTTAGATAAGCTTCTTGAAAGTAGAAATTATTCTCTTAGCCCTTCCCTTGCAAAAATTTTGCTGGTAAAAGGGGGTGAAGTTAATCTCGGCAAAGATGTTATTTCAAAATCCATATTGCGCAATCTTTTGCTAGAACGAGGGATTTTTGAAGAAATAGATTCGGACTCAAATATCTCCAAAACTATAAAAAATGCAGAAATTGAAAACGACACATTGAAAATAGATAAAAGAGGAGAAGGTAAGGATTATCAAGAAACAAAAGAAAAATTGGAAAAATTTGATAAGTTAATAAGAGAATTGACTGAAAAATTAAACTTAGCCGAAATAAGCACTCTTGAATTATCTATAAAAGAACTTAAAGAAGAAAAGGAGAAACTTGAAAGGGCAAAAAGATATAAGGCATTTAAAATTTCACAGGAAATAAAGGAAATAGATGAAGAACTTTCAAAACTTCCTACAACAAATGAATTAGAGGAAATAAATGGCAAAATCCATGAAAGTAATGGAAAGAAAAAAGAATGCGAAACTATTGAAAAAGAATTAAAACGATTGAAGAAAAGACGAGAAGAACTACTTGGGAAAAAAGAAGAATATGAAAGACAATTGAAAGCAAAAAGATATTTTGCATATGTAATTTCAAAAGAAATTGAAAACCTGAAGAAACAACTTGAAAAATACTCAAAAGATAAGATAAATGATATAGAAGCAAAAATCAAGGAATATAATAACGCTAAAAATGAATATGAAGAGAAAAAACGCGAAGCCAACAAATTAATTGAGGAAATAAAAGACCTTCCATGGATTCGCTCCGCTTCCGAAAATTACGCAAAATTACTTGAGGAAAAACCAAAAGAACCTTTAAATAAATTATTAATATACATCTCTTTAACTCTCCTCCTTCTGAGTATTCTCATTTCCCTCACCAACATAAAAATTTTGTCAATACCTCTAATCCTAATTGGCACCTTAACAGGTGGAATTTATATCTATTCGCTGTTAAAAGCATTTAAAGATTTACCAAAGAAAAAAGAGTTGGAGGATATTAAAAGGGAATTCAAAGATAAATTCAACCAGGATTTAAAGACATTCGCAGATATAAATGCAAAAAAACAAGAACTTGAAAGAATTGAAGACAAACGCAATTTGCTTAAAAATGAAGTTGAGAAGATTGAAACAAAACTAAAAGCCCTTCGTGAAGAAATAAGTGGATCTCTGAAAGAAATTACCGGGGAAGATATAGCACCTGAAAACTGGAGGACAAAACTTAAAGATTTAAAGGAAAAAATAGATGATCTGGAAAGCCAAATACAAGAAAATGAGAAGAAGTTATCTTCCTTAAATGTTTCCGAAAATGAATATGAATTAACCAACCCCGGGATAGAATATGACCCGGATGAATTTGAAAATCTTAAAAAAGAAATAGCATCTCTTCCATCAGTTGAAGAAAGCATCTCAAATTTAAATGAGAAACTCCAAAATTTAGAAAATGAAATAGGTATTCTCAATGATGAAATTAAAAATAAACTCACAAATTGGTTCCATAAAGATATTGAGGAAAATCAGTGGGAGAACGAAATTTCCAGATTAAAGAAAACAATAGAAAGTAAGAAGGAATATAAAAATAAGTTAGATGGAGAACTTAAAGGATTAGGAATTTACGAGTCGGAATATCTTAAAGAAGACCCTGGCATTGAATATAACCCGAATGAACTTAAACAAATAGAAGATAAACTGAAACGAAAAGAAGAAGAAAAAATAGAAAAGGAAAAAGAACTTTCTAATATTAAAACTCGGATTTGCACACTGTTAGATAAAGATACTTCAACCCCTTGGGATGAAATTTTAAGCCTTCTTTTTGTAGAAAAAGAAAATACAGAAAAAGAATTGAAAAAAATACTTGCAAAAATCATAGCGGGTATATTAGTCCATCGGGCTATAGAAGAAATTAAAAAACAAGAAGAGAAACTTTTAACTGAGTCAATAAATTCAGAAGAAATCACCAAAATCTTAACGGAAATAACAGCGGGAAAATATCAAAAAATTAAAATAGAAAGAGATGATATTATACTTTCAACCAATACAGAGGATTATAGTATCAAGGATTTGAGTACTGGAGCAAAAGAGCAAATACTCCTTGCTATAAGAATCGGAATTGCACGAAAATTACTTGGTAATAACTCGGCTTTTCTCATTCTTGACGATGCTTTTCAACATGTAGATTGGGAGAAACGCCCTTTGATTGTTGAATCCCTTGTGCAACTTTCTAAATCCGGATGGCAAATTTTCTATTTTACAATGGATGACAACATTAAAAACTTATTTGAAGAAAAGAAAAAATCAAAAGAGAGTGTTGAAATAATTAATTTACCTTGAAAAGAAATCGCCCTAAAACTTGCGGAGGTTACAGGACCATGACCGAAAAATATATAGGAGCCGAATGGATAAGGGTTGATCTACATTTACATTCACCAGGTGTGGAATCCTTCTCCCTCCCGCCCGGGGTAAATTTAAATTCAGAGGAAGATAAACAAAAAATCATCAAAACCTATATTGAAAAACTCAAACAAACCAATATAAAAATCGCAGCTATTACCGACTACAATGGTATAAGAGAGGACTGGTTTATCCCAATAAAAGAAGAAGCAAAAAAAGAAGATATTATCATCCTCCCTGGCGCTGAACTATCTTTGGCAGTTGGTAAATACGGTCTTCACTTGATTGTCGTCCTGAACGAGATGATTAATATAAACGGATTTAATACCTTTTTGCACTCCCTTGACAAAAACCCACAAGAGAATCTTGTAACTGGAAGATCCTATCGCGAAATTAATTCAAAATATGAACTTGAAGACCTAGTAAATGAAATAAGACATAATTTTGACTGCCTCATAATTTTTGCCCATCCTGACGATGATAAAGGCATCTTTAAAACTTTCTCCCCGGAAACTTCTGCTGAGTACCTCTCTAAAATTAAACCCGATGCCATTGAATTTTACTCTGACAATTGGAAGATCAAACTGCAATCTACCGGCAAAATAACCCCGGATGACTTAAATAAAATCGCCATAATTGAAAATTCCGACCCGAAATCAATTGATGAAATTGGAAACAAAAAGAGAAACGGCAAAATTAGGGCAACCTATCTCAAATTAAGCGATCTTTCACTCCCAGCTATAAAACTCGCACTTCACGACCCTGAAGTAAGAGTAAAACTTTATGAAAAACCCGAAATGTTCAATTCCAGGATCAGCTCTATCTACATAAACGGAACGACATTTTTAAAAAATATATCCATAAACTTCAACCCTGAACTAAACACATTTATCGGAGGTAGAGGCGTGGGAAAATCAGCAATAATAGAATCCATAAGATATTCTCTGAATCTCCCTGTCTATAGCGAAAAAGCTCAAAAAAATGAATTTGTGTCAAATGTGGTTGGAAGCGGTGGGGAAATTATTTTAAAAATTGATAAATATCAAGGTCAAAAGAAACTATCCTATAAAATAAAAAGAATTCTCAATAAACCACCCGAAATTTACGATGAATTTGACAATAAAATAGATACAGACCCGGGTAAAATTTTAGACGACAAAACCCCAATACTTATCGGTCAAAAAGAACTTTATGAAATCTCTCAGGATGATCAATTTCTCTTACATCTTATAGATCAGCTTATAGGTGAGAAAATAAAAGAGAAACAAAAGGAATTTAACGACTTGATAAATAAATTAAAGGAAAATGGAAGAAAAATTTTGGATTTAGAGAAAAAACTTGACAGAAAAAACGAATACGAACAAGAACTTAAAACCTTAAATGCAAAAATTCAAGATTATGAAAAACTGGGTGTGGCGGAAAAGCTATCAAACTATGTCAAGATAATTGAAGACGATGAAAAAATCCACTTCGCAGATGAAAAAATTAAAAGATTAATTGATGAAATTGAAAATACTTTGAACCAATCAAAAGAGGAAATTGACGGAATCTATTACTCCTTAAAAAGTGCATCAAGTACAAAAAAAGAAATACTCGTTGAACTTGCAAATACCATTGAAAATATCAAAAATTTAATTGAAGGTGTTCAACTTGTAACAGAATTAAGAAAAATCTACGAGACAGAGATTAAAAATATAATTCAAACCTGGAACATAGAAAAAGAAAAAGTAGAAATGGGAATTCAAGAAATTAAAAAGAAATTGGGGGAGGAGGAACTTGAACCGGAAAAGTTTGAAGATTACACAAGAAAAAGGGCTCAAATAGAATCTCTTTTGAAGGACTTTAAAAAATATGAAGAGCAATTGAATAAATTATTAGAGGAAAGAAAGAAGTTAAAAGACGAAGCCAAGAACTTAAGATATGCTCTATATAATACAAGATTTAAAGAAATTGAAGAAATTAACAAAAAGCTCAAAGGAAAAGTAAAAATAAATGTTATCTACGAAGGTGAAAAAAAATTATTTAAACGCCAGCTTGAAAATCTTTTAAAGGGCTCAGGATTGCACTCAAATGCTATTGACTCACTCGTTAATTCTAAAGATCTCACCATGGATGGGATCTTATTGAGCGAATTAATAACGAAAGGGAAAAACGAACTCACAAAGACATTTGACCTGACCGAGAAAATGGTTGAAAGATTGATTGAATATCTCAAAGACAAAAATAAATTATTTGAACTTGAAACGATTTTCCCAGACGACCAGATAATAATTGAATTGAACCTTGACGGAAAATACTATCCCTTGGATAAGCTTTCCCCAGGTCAAAGAGCCACCGCCCTTCTTCTTTTGTTGTTCATAATGGAAGATAGAATCCTTATCCTTGATCAACCTGAAGAAGACCTTGACAATCGCTTTATCTATGAAGATGTCGTTAAAGAATTAAGGACCCTCAAAGGTAAAAGACAAATTATAATAGCAACACATAACGCAAACATCCCTGTGATTGGGGACTCTGAACTGATTATAGTTTTAGATAAACAAGAAGGCACATGCAAAATTGTAGATAAGGGCTCAGTTGATAAGGAAACTATTAAAGAACATGTCAAAAGAATTATGGAAGGAGGAGAAGAAGCATTTAGAAGAAGAGCAGAAAAATATGGGAGGATGTGACATGGACGAACTTGAACTAAAAGAAAGAATTATAAAAGGTGAAGACCTGCACACAGAATTTAAAGAATCTTTCACCTCTAATGATGACATCGCCAAATCAATTGTTTGTTTCGCTAATACCGACGGAGGTCAAATTATAATAGGAGTGGACAAAAAAGGTGAAATTATAGGGGTTGGAAATGTAGATGAACTTATAAGAAGAATTGATGATGTAGCACATAATAGGTGTGAACCCCCAGTGACGATAATCCCTGAAACGATCTCTGTAGAAGATAAAACCGTCCTCGTTATTAATGTTCCGAAAGGAGAAGAACGCCCCTATAGAACTTCCAGCGGTCGTTTTTATATCAGAAGCGGAACTCAATGCAGACAAGCATCAAGACAAGAACTTTTACGGCTCTTTCAAGCAACCGAAAGCATTTTCTATGATGAAATTGAAATCACAAAAGCATCTCTTGCCGACCTGAACCTTGATTATGCAAAAAAATTTTTAAATGAGTTTTTTAAGTTGGATGTAAGAGATGAGGAATTGCTCCGTTACTTGATTAACATAAAAGCGCTTTCCAGAAACGAAAAACCTACACTCGCAGGACTTCTATTTTTCGGTCTAAATCCACAATTTTACATCCCTTACGCAAGGGTGGTTACCGCATTTATAAAAGGAGAGGATATCTCCATCCCCCCAACCGATGAAAAAAATATTGAAGGGAAAATTCCTCAATTGCTTGAGGATTCAATGCGCTTTTTGAAAATTTATGTCAAACAAAAACATATCATCAAAGACCTTGAACCAGAAACATACCCAGAAATTGAGGACTTTGTGTTAAGAGAAGCTATTGTCAATGCGATTGCTCATAGGGACTATACAATAAGCGCCCCAATAAGAATATTAATTTTTGAAGATAGAATAGAATTCCATTCACCTGGGAAATTACCTAATACTGTGACGATTGAAAGTATAAAAATAGGTGGCGCACATGTACTGAGAAACCCCACAATCTATAACCTTCTCGGAAAAATGGGTTTGGTTACCGATATAGGAAGTGGAATTAAAAGGATCATTGAATCTGTAAAGAAAACACTGAACAAAGAAGTAGAACTTAAAGAAACAGAAGGAGAATTTATCCTGATTATACCAAGACGAATAGAATAAAAAGTTCTAAAAGGATGTTTAAAAAATTGATAAAATATCTCTGTGAGCTATTTGACATTTCAACTGAACAACAATTTGAAATAATTGATAACCTGGATGTATTTGTAAAAGATAAACTTAACTCAATGCTTGAAGATGCCGAAGATCTTGATATAGCAACCGGATATTTCCAGATTTCCGGCTGGCAGACATTTTCTGAACAGGTGGAAAAGCTGATAAAAAGTGGTGGAAAAGTACGTCTTCTAATAGGTAATGTATCAAAAGAATATCTGACACCCCAAACCGCTAACTTTTTGCTGAGATTGATCAAAAACCCCCAAATTGAAGCTCGCACGCTTAAGCCACGACTCCTCCACGCAAAACTTTTCCTTGCGAAAGGGAAGGACAAATTAAAACTCCTCCTGGGCTCAAGCAATGTAACCTTCGGCGGAATGGAATCTAACATTGAACTGAATACCTATGAAATCCTTGAAATAAACTCAACAAAAGCAAAATGCCTAATTGAATGGTACGAAAAACTCTGGCAATCAGCCATCCCCATAGATGAAGAATTAGAATTTGAAATAACCCTCGCCTCACGAATAAAAGAAAAAATAAAACCCCTCCCAGTAATTGAAGACCCAAACAAAGCTCTGTTTTTGAGCTTGCTAATTAAGGATATAGCAAGGGTTGATCTAAGAGATATAGGCAACTTCACTCCCCTTAGATTTCAATATGTGGATGCTGTCGCCGGTGTGAACAGGTTCTTCCTCCAACCCGGAGATAAAAGAGGCATTATGTTTGCACATGAAGTAGGACTCGGTAAAACCATAATCTCAGGGATGATCCTGAAACACCTCCTGTTTCATAAATATATAAAAAACGCTTTGATCATCGCTCCCCTGTCTATAATCCGCCAGTGGATAGATGACTTAAAAAATAAATTCAGCCTGGAACCAAAAGAAATTACCCCAAAAATTATCACCAGGTTCCACCCCTCCGACTTTAATGTTTATATCATTTCCTACGACCTCCTGCGTGAACATATGAACGACTTCCATAACAACTGGGACTTTATAATAATTGATGAATCACACTTTATAAGAAATAAAGATACCCAAAGATTTAAAGCGGTTAAAAACCTGAAATCTAAATTTCACCTTCTCCTCACCGCAACCCCTATGCACAACAGAATTGACGACATCGCAACCCAACTTTATCTCTTCGTTCCAGAGGAAATTATAAGTAAAGCCACAAAAAGAGAAATTTCTAAAGTTGATAAAACTAAACTCTTCAGGACTTTTATAAAAAGAAGATTGCAGAAAAAAGAACTGAAAGAAATATTACCCGAAAGAAAAGTACTTCCACCTGTAATTCTCACGCTCTCTGAAAATGAAAAATATCTCTATGACAAACTGAAGGATTTCCTATCTCAAAAATCAAATTACTACAGAATTATCTCAAGAAACATTGAATATATAGCTCCTTTTATAAAACAAAGATACCTAGAGGAATTTGTAAGCTCAAAATCCGCCGTCCTTTTTGCTTTGCAAAACCTCATAAACAGAATAAGTGAGGGAATAAAAAGTAGTTTCATTGAATACAACTTCGGCTCCCTTAAGAAAGAATCAGAGGGCTTGATAACCGACGAAATCCGCTCCTTTGTTGAGGACCAATTAGAATCTCAATCAATTTTGGAAACTAAAAGAGACGATGAAGGTAATTTTATCGTACGCTTATCAATAGATGATAAAATCAAAGAAAACCTCTATTCAGATATAAACTTTTTAAATGAACTTATCAACGAAATAGAAAAAATAGATGAGTTTTCAAAGGTAAAAAGAACTATAAAACTAATAGAGGAATTAAACCCATCAAGCGAAAGGAAAATGATCGTTTTTGTGGGATTTATAAAAACCGGTGAATGCCTTAAAAAGATATTGGAAGATAAAGGCATAAAATCTGGATTTTTCTACGGCGAACTTGAGGAAACACAAAGGGAAAAATTGATCGAAAAACTATGGAGCAAAGGAGAAGACGGTCTTGATGTTTTAATATCAACCGACGCAGCTTATGTAGGATTAAACCTTCAAATCGCTGATACAATAATCCATCATGACCTCTCCTGGAACCCAATGATCGTAGAACAAAGAATAGGCAGAATACATCGCATCGGTCAAATGAAAACAATCACTTCTTATTCATTTTTATGTAAGGATACAATTGATGAAAGAAAACATGAAATTTTAACGAGAAAATTAGAAGAAATAACAACCCACCTCGGAATGAGCTATTCCGTCGTCCTCCCCGAAGTTGCCCTCTCCTCAGAAATAGAAAAAATTATCGCTCAATTTGAATTGAATGAAATAGATGAAAAAGAATTAGAGGAAAAAATAAAACAATATATCATAGAAAGAAAAGAAATATTTGAACTCCTGGATGAACTACCAGCTGAAGAATCGGAAATTCTTCAAGTCGGGTTTACAAACAACCTTATCAATAAAATAGAAGAAGTTATAACAGAACTTATAAAAATTGGAAAAGGAATACTGAACTGCAAAATACAACCAATAATGGAAGATGAAAATTTCTTTGTCCTCATTTACGATAAAGATGGCAAAATAAAAAAAGAGCTATCAACATTCAAAGAAAAACCCCTGATCAATGTTGATTTTGAAAATGTAAAGTTATGGAGAGAAAAATATGACTTTGAAAATTTAAACCCCTCTTTTCTGGGACCATTTCACTATTTCATTGAGAGAACCTCCAACCTCTGTATAGAAAATTACAGCGGAAAATTCTGGAAAAAGGAATCTTTTGATGAACATTCAATATCTATATATGTATTGTTTCCTCTAAAAATAAAAAATTTTACAGCGGACATTGAAATGTCTTTGAATATTTTTGTCCCCGTTTTATATGAAATAAAAAATAAGACGATTAAAATAGATGCGGAAAAGGTCTATGAATTAGCTTTTCAAGTGGGGAAAATTGAAGATATAACCGAAGAGGACATTAACCTTATTGAGGAGGCAAAAATAGCTTTATATTCTGAAAAAGATAATATAGAAAGTAGAATTAGAGCACAAATAGAAGGGATACAAGTAGAAATTGAAGAACTTGCACTACAAAAACAAAGGGAAGAACTTGAAAGGAAAATAAATGAAAAACAAAAGAAACTTGAAAACCTAAATTCCGAAATAATAAGAAAAAGAAATCTCGGACTAAAATACGATAAGGAGATGAAGGAAGCAAAAAAATTAAAAGATGAACTTGATACTTTACAAAAAACTCTTGAAAAAGTACCTGAAAGTAACTTGATTATATTATTTGATGACCCCGTTATAATGGGGGGCTGTCTATACCACCCTCCCTCTAAAATCTAATTTTAAATATCAAATTTTTTAACCCCCACCCCTTGACAATTTCTTTAAACCTATATAAATTATCCATAGAATCTAAATCCCAAGCCCATAATCATTCAAACTTTCGTTCTTCCAACAAAATGCGATTGGTAGAATAATCGCTGGGTAACTTTTTCTAACGTACGACTTGTGGGGAATATAGAAATTGACGGGGTTTTTCCACATTAACTAAAATAAATTTTTCAAAATGTTTAAGTCAATTTTCCTTATCGCACAAATCGTCGGCGTAATCGCAGGTAAAGTCGTTAATTCAACAACAGGGGAGGGAATCCCCGGCGCAAGCGTCTTCGTTGAGGGAACTACCTTGGGTGCCTCAACGGATAAAAATGGGATCTATTTCATCAAAGATGTCCCTGTTGGAAGATATACTTTAATCGCTACCGCAGTTGGCTATCAAACAGAGAAACTTCAAGTGGTAGTCGTCCCAGGGGAAATAGTTATGACAAATTTCAACCTAACCCCAGAAACCGAGAAAACAAAACAACTCTCAAAGCAAATCGAGGCGGTTGAAAAATTTTGGAATACAATAGTGATGTTGTTATTTCTAATACTATTAATTGCTTATATAACTTTATTTTAGATGGAAAGAATTAATTTTAAAAATGAAATTTCTGTAAATATGAATGTTAAAAGTAAAACAGCGGGGTTTTGTTTACACGGCTTATTTTATGCTTTTACTTATCATAATAATTTTTTAACCAAACAAATTTTTCAAAATGCTCAAGTCAATTTTCCTTATCGCACAAATCGTCGGCGTAATCGCAGGTAAAGTCGTTAATTCAACAACAGGGGAAGGAATCCCCGGCGCAAGCGTCTTCGTTGAGGGAACTACCTTGGGTGCCTCAACGGATAAAAATGGGGTTTATTTCATCAAAGATGTCCCTGTTGGAAGATATACTTTAATCGCTACCGCAGTTGGTTTTGAAGTTGTAAAAGTTTCAATTGTCGTCACTCCTGAAGAAGTTGTCGCGGTAAATTTCAAACTTATCCCAGAAACCGAGAAAACAAAACAGACAAAACCAAGTAAGGCTCTTGAAACTAAAAGTCAATCGTTAAATTTAAAATTTCCCAAATTTGGCTTTACGATTAACGGCGGTGTTTCATTTTTAACATATTCTTATTTAGCGAATTCTAATTTATTAGAGACACTGGGTTTTGCATTAGGTGGCACTATTGAGTTTATACGGTTTAGACATGGCTCATTTGGGATTTCCATTGATTATAATACTTCAAGAAGTAAAATTTATTTTGATTATAATACCTCAAAAGGTAAAATTTACATCTCGCTTAGTGGAATAGTCATCCCATCGCTTTCTAATAAAGTTTTACCATATATTAACTATGGTATTGGGTACTTTTGGCTTTTTCAAAGGGAATATACTATATATGGTTATGAAAATGACGGGATTTTTATAATGTTCGGTGGTGGATTGAGCTTTAAAGTTGATGAAATAAGTAAGTTTATGGTCGGTGTTAAGGTATTTAATGATTTAAATTTTGCATTGGATCTTAAGTCCCAGATATTAACATTTGGAATAGGTTTCAATAAAAATTTCTAACCAAGATAAATTTTCAAAATGTTCAAGTCAATTTTCCTTATCGCACAAATCGTCGGCGTAATCGCAGGTAAAGTCGTTAATTCAACAACAGGGGAGGGAATCCCCGGCGC
>Ga0272445_1002048_pt1 | contig 14425 bp, 13 predicted proteins | sample YNPCB0031_FD_194404 | JGI IMG/M metagenome (GOLD analysis project Ga0272445, IMG submission 194404) | Hot spring sediment microbial communities from Yellowstone National Park, WY, United States - YNP-CB-003-1 | ecosystem: Environmental > Aquatic > Thermal springs > Hot (42-90C) > Sediment... | reverse complement strand
CGTCAAAGTACAAACTATAAATCCACGTGGTGAGCCAAGAATAATTATAAGAAATCTCCACGTAGAAGACGACTACGGCAGAGAGATCGTTAGAGGAGTTAATCTAACTATACACGCAGGTGAAGTTATAGGTATAGCTGGTATCTCTGGAAACGGCCAGAGAGAGCTCTTAGAGTCTATTGTAGGATTAAGAAAAATAAAGAGTGGTGATATCTATGTGGATAGTGTAAATGTTAAGAGAAGTGGTGTTAAAAATATCAGAGAACTCGGTGTGAGTTTTATACCAGATAGACTCCTAGAACATGGTATTTCACCAGAAGAAAGTATTGTAGAGAATATTGCTGCATGTACTGTGAGAAATGGTATAAATATACCTTGGGGTTTAATTGAAGAGATATCGCGTGAACTCATAAATTCATATCAAATAATCGCTCCCAGTACTAAAACACCCGTCAAATACCTCTCTGGAGGCAATATACTAAAAACTATAGTTGCTAGAGAAATTGAAAACGCTAAAAAAGCCCTTATAGCGTGTAACCCTACGAGAACACTAGATGAGGTCTCAGCTATATATGTGAGAAGGAGAATTAGAGAGAAGGCTGTAAATGAGAACTTAGCTGTTTTAATAGCTTCAGAAGACCTAGATGAAGTCTTAATGGTAAGTGATATAATTTATGTAATGAATACTGGGAGACTATATGGTCCTCTAACTCCAGAAACACCACGTGAAGATATTGAGAAGCTCATGGTGATATAGTTGAGATTTATAGTTCTAAGAAGAAAAACCATCCCCAGATATCATACTTGGATCTCTACAGCAATATCTCTAATTCTAGGTATACTAGTCTACTTATTCATAACAATACTAGTAGGAAGAAGTCCACTAGAAGTCCTCGTAAACATTGCAAGGTCTTTTATTAGCCCGAGTATTGTAAAAGACTTCTTTGTACTCATAGCTATGGGTTGTGCATTATTAATCTCTTTTAAGGCTGCTTTGTGGAATATTGGTGGTGAAGGTCAATTCTATATAGCAACAATCCCTGGAATATTACTAACACTCTTCATATTTAATCCTCGACATAATCCAGCACCAGCACCGCTAGTAATCCTACTAGTAGCTTTAACAGGGACAATCATGGGTGCTTTCTGGGCTTTTATTGCAGCTCTATTTAGAGCTTACTTGAAAATAGATGAAGTTCCAGTTACATTGATATTGAACTACGTAGCTTACTATATTTTAAACTACCTAATATTTGGGCCTTTTAAAGGCCGCTATGTTTATGGCTATTTAAGAACAGATGAAATACCTGAAATCTATAGGCTTAATGTGAGAGTTCATTTACCAATGCGTGGAGACCCTCTACAAGTAGCTCTTCAGAATTTAACAGTACAATTAGCTTACTATATAGCTCTATTAGTTCTTGCAGTATTAATTTATGTTTTTACATGGTGGTTTTTTAAACACTGTAGAATAGGACTTTATACAAAGATTCACGGCTCTAATCCAAGTTATCTCCAAGCTGTAGGTGTAAGTGTTAATCACATTATTTTATTAACAATGACTATATCAGGTGCTCTCATAGGTCTCACAGGTTCTATATATTTACTATCAGAACTCGGTAGAATACCTTATGAAATTGAGAGACAAACAGCTGGCTATGGTTATTTAGCAATATTAGTATCATGGCTTTCACTACTAGATCTCAAGATGATACCGTTTTCAGCATACATAGTTTCTGCTCTAAGAAATGCTGGTATAGCTCTACAAGTAGCTGGTCTCGGTGGAGTAGAACAATCACTATTACTCATAGGTGCAATACTACTTACATATTCTATAACGAGGTTTCTCGTGGAATATGAGGTGAGATTTGAATGGTAATTGAAACTACAATTATACTTAGATTAACAGCTGCATTTACAACAATGTACCTGGTAGCACTAGGACACAGTATATTTGAGAAATCTGGAATATTAAATCTCGCTATTGACGGCGTATTCTTCTTATCAACTGGTGTAACAACAGCTGTTGTTGTCCCATTAACATGGCTTCTCACAGCTCGAGGACTCTCACTAGTTCTCTCAACAACACTAGCAGCTCTCACAGCTGGCTTAGCTACAGCTATTATTGGCATATTCATGGCGTGGACACTAACAAAACTACCTATAAGCCATGGTGCTGTAGGACTCTCACTAATGTTTCTAGGCTATGGCTTAGGCATTATAGCAGGTTATGAAGTTAGATTACGAGTTGGTAGTATTAGACCATATACATACCCAGATTCTCTAGGTATTTACTTAGCGATCCTAGCTATTACAGTGTTAATAGGACTAATCGCCTACTTCTTCATATTTAAGACGGCTCTAGGCACGGCTATAAGAGCTTGTGGTGAAAACCCACATGTAGCATTAGCACTAGGAGCAAGTGTTTTAAAAACAAGACTTATAGCAGGCTTATTAGGCTTCTTCATCATGGGTGTAGGTGCTTCATTTTTTGTACTACTATGGCAGAAGTACTGGGATATAAAGACATATCTCTTAGGCTATGGATGGTTAGCTTTTACAATAGCACTAGCAGCTGGTAGACACCCAATAGTATTAATACCACTAGCATTCATGTTTGGAGGACTCGTAGAATTTAGTATAACACTACAAGCTAGACTTGGTTTACAAGCAGACTTAGCTAAAATGTTGCCATTCATAGCTGCCCTCATACTAATGATAATATATGGTTCAACAAAACTAAGAAGAGTATTTGAACCCCCAGGAAGTCTCGGCAAAGTATTCTATAAAGAAGAGAGAACAATTTAATGTAACATAAAATTTAAATTATGCATTATTCATAATAGTAAATCTCAACAATGGAGTATTTAATAAGCAAAACCATAGAATAAATTAAACAAAGAGATCTGTGGTCTCATAGGGAATAAAAATGAGTTAAAAATTATTTTACAAAGGTACCTTTAACTTCTCTTAACCACTCAGGTGTAACTTCTTCTGCGAAAGCCTTAAGTAATCTAGCAGTATTATAGATGTCGCTGAGATCTACTACTTCAACTGGACTATGTATATATCTTGCTGGAATAGATATTGTTCCTGCAGGTACACCCTCTTTATTTAATGCTATAATACTAGCGTCTGTCGTACCACCAGGTATTACTTCTACTTGGTATGGTATATTGTGTTTTTCAGCTAGAGAGACTAGTAGGTCAAATATTTTAGGGTGTACTATTAATCCAGAAGCTCCACGGCCATCAGCTACTTTTATAGCTGGACCTTTACCTAGTCTCGTATACCACTCACTTTTAGCTACACCTGGCACATCACTAGCAATAGTAACATCAACTGCTAATGCTGCATCAGGTGATATTGCAAAAGCAGATGTTCTAGCACCTTTTAAGCCTACTTCTTCTTGAACTGTAGCTACAAAATACACGTCTATTTTTGGATCTCTCGTCAACTCAGCAGCCTTAACTAGTGCTAGAACACCAACACGATCATCAAAAGCCTTACCAGAAACCCTTGTACCAGCAAGTTCAACTACATCTCTATCAAAAACAGCAATATCACCAACTCTTACACCAAGTTTTTCTGCCTCCTCACGTGAAGAAACACCAATATCTATAAAGAGCTCACGTAATTCGGGAACTTTTTGTAACTCCTCTGGCTTAGCTATATGTGGTGGTTTAAGCCCCACTACTCCTCTAATAAGCCTCCCATTTCTAGATCTAATTACAACTCTCTGATAAAGTAGAGATCTCTCTACTACACCACCTATAGGTATAACTCTGAGAAATCCATCATCCTCAATATGCGAGATAAAAAACCCTATTTCATCCATATGAGCTGCCACCATAACTCTACCTCCACCACTACCACCACGTTTAACACCAATAACATTACCCCACGTATCAATCCAAAGCTTATCGACATGACTCTCTAAGAGCTCAACAACAATATTCCTCACAGACTCTTCTCTACCACTAGGACCAGGAGCCTCTGCAAGCCTCTTTAATAATCTATAGAGCTCATCTCTCCACTCCACAAACACCACCCAAAGTATTCAAAAAAGTCTAGAGGTAATTAACTTTCACAGATATCTCCAAGGGTTAATTGATCATGGTGGAGTATTAGCATTTATAGGTTTATATTGACATCTCTGCTTACAACTTTCACTCTATACTAGTTGATTTTATACTAGAAGATGTTTTACCAATTTATAATTCTCTCTATAATACCACCAGTAGTGACAAGTGCTATTGTAGTTGAAAAATATAAATAGAGATTTGTCCTAGTTTTTACAATACTATACTAGATCTCTTCTACAATAATGCCTATTTTAGCTGTAAATCTCCTCCCAGCTCTAATAACTTCTAATATGATATAACCTCTATCAATGTCTCTCTCAATGATCTCTCTTAACTCAGCAACTCTCTTTACAGATTTCTCATCTGCTTTAATTATAATATCGCCTTCTACAAGTCCTCCAGCGTCTGCAGGTGATCCGGGGATGACTCGGGCTATTAGTAAACCCTCGGTTACTGGGAGCTTATATAGTGCTGCCATAGTGGGGTTTAATGGTGCTACATATACACCTATCCACGCTCTCACAGGACGACCATATTTAATAATCATTTCTACAAATCTCTTAACAGTATTTATTGGAATAGCAAAGCCAATGCCTTGAGCAAAGGGTATTATAGCTGTTGTAACACCAATAGCTTCTCCTTCTAGGTTTACTAGTGGACCACCACTATTACCGGGATTTATTGCAGCATCTGTTTGTATAACGTCTTCTAACACAATATCCCTAGAAACTATTGTCCTCCCCACTGCACTAATAACACCCATAGAAACAGAGTTTTCAAGTAATCCTAGAGGTGAGCCAATAGCGAGTACTATTTCACCTACTTCAAGCTTATCAGAATCACCTAGTTTTAATGGTGTTCCATGTTCTTCGGTCTTTAATAAGGCAAGATCTCTCACAGGATCACTAGCTACAACTCTAGCAGAACTCAAATATCCATCACTAAATAACACATTTACCCTACTAGCACCTCTAACAACGTGGGCGTTAGTAATAGCATATCCAGGTGCAATAACAAACCCAGAGCCATAACCCCTCACAGGCTCATAGCCAAAAAACTCTAAAGGATGAGGTATCTCAGTAGAAATTGTAACAACTGATGGTTTAACCTTCTTAACCACATTTACAATTTCAAAACTAAGATCTCTAATACTCACCTAGAACTCACCAAGTTTAAAATAAGAATGAGGAGTAAAAATATTAATCTTACAAACTAGTTACACATTCATCTCTACTAGTTTTCATATATTTTTTATATATACAAAAGATACATCTACTTTATTAATGTAGAATAACTCTTCTTAGATAGAGGTGTTTATTGCCGTGAATAGGGCTTTTACACTTATGGTTTTTATGTTAGTGCTTCTCTCGTTGGGTGTAGGTTATGGTTTGTGGAGTAGTATTTTAAAAGCTAATGTTACTGTTCACGTATTGCCAATTAAACTAAAAGTGGGCTCTTGGAAGGTCTTTGCTGGATATAGTTGTGGCGAATGTAGAGGTTACGATGTAGTGTACCTTTCACCTGATAATACTACTCTAAACATAGTTCTTGGAAACACAATTGTGGAGTATATGTGGGTAGGTCTTATCATAGAGAATACTATGGAAGTAGACTACTATTTGCAGAATATTGAGGTATGGCTGAGAGATCTCAGTGGAAGATATAACCTTACTCCTCAAGTCTACCTATATGAGCCTGTTAAAACTGGAATAGGTAATATGTCATATTGGGATGGTGTAAAGTGTAGTGAGCTCCCAGTACAAGGCTATTTAACAGGTTATCCCGTCTTAGTTAAATCAGGATATAAAATGGTTGCATGGATCTACTTAGAAGCAAATTTAAGCAATGTGGAGATCGGTGTTAAAGTCCTTTCGAATATTTAGTAACATTGTCACATCTTACTAAACAATTAAACTATTAATAACACTTATTAAATAAATAATACACAGTTCACTTGAAATGTATAAAAGATGCACGAAGTATATAAGGGGAGAAATTTATCCCACCTAATATACTTACTTAGAGGTTTTTGTTTTGAATTATAGAACGAGAATTGACATTATAGAGAAAATACTTGATTACTTAGCAAATAAAGAGAAAGCTCTTAAAACACATATTCTCTACGCTTCAAATTTAAACACTATTACTCTTAATAAATACCTAGATTGGCTCACTGAAATAGGACTTATTGAAAAAGTCGAGGAAAATAGAAATATTATTTACACTATTACAGCTAAGGGAATAGATGTCTTAGAGAAATTAAAGAGCATTAATAATGTTTTAACTAGTAGAGGGGATCTGCCTAGTGATGAGTTATCATATTATAGACAGGTATTTAAGAGAATTATGGGCTTAGAAGACACTCTAATCTCCTCTAAGTCGATGCATGGAAAGAGTGGAATTAGATATACCCATTTGACTATAAAATATAGAGACAGCGAGTATTTGTTTGTTCCAATTAATGAGGCGAGGATCTCTCAATATACGATTAGAAATCTAGCTTACTCTCTCTTAGTTTCTAATGACACTAGTCTACCACTACTAATCGTCTTAAAGAATAGATCTCTGCAAAATGCTGTTAACAAGTTAATACGTCTATATAGTAGTGATGATGCTGAGATATTGGTAATTTGATATGTATTATTTATACATATAATTAATATATATTATTTCTGCAATAACTATTTTAAGGATAATATCAATAGTTTAAGTGCAAGGTGAACTACGTGAAGACTATATCTACAATTAGGGGTTTAACCCTCGTAGGGTTAATACTCCTAGCACTAGGCGTAGCATCAGCAATGTGGATGGAGACAATAAGAGTAAACACATACGTACATACTGGAGAAGTTAAACTAGCATGGAACGATTGGTCTTGCTCTGATATGGGAATAGACCCCGGATTAGATAAAGATGTTGCAACATGTACTGTAGAGCCAGAAGAGTATGATGAAGAAGGAAACGTTATTAAAGTGAAAATAACTTTAGATAACGCATATCCAGGATATGCACCAAGTATAACACTATATGCTAGTAATATTGGTACTGTTCCAGTTAAACTATTAAGCCACGATGTTTCAGGACTTAACGAGACAGCCTTAGAAGTAACACTGTATATACCAGAAGACACTCAGATAGATCCAGAAGGCGAGCTAGAGCTAGGTATTGGGATCCGTGTTTTACAAGGCGCAGATGAGTTAACAACATACACGTTTGAAGTAGCGTACACCTTCGCACAGTGGAACGAGGTAGGCTAAGTTGACAAGTAGAGGTACAATAATGCTAAGGTTTTTTCACGACAAATCAGTGCTCGCTCATAGCGGGCACTAATCCATAAAAGGTGTAATTGTATGAAGAAAAAATCTATGTTAATAGTAGCATTCGCTGGAATATTATTTCTAGTAGGATTAGCCATGTGGACAGCGAATTTAAGAGTAAACACTTACGTAACGACTGGAGAATTAGACTGGGAAATCATGAGTGGAACAGTAATATATCTAGATGCCTGTGGTCTACAACCAGGATATGGATACTTCCGTGGCAACGATTGGAATGCGACATATCTACCAGCACCGGGAGCTGTACAATTAGGTAAAGATGTTGGGTGTACAAGTGTTGAATTGATAGATAGTGATGGAGATGGAGATTACGATACTATGAATGTCACTCTAGTAAATGTATATCCATGGTATTACACGCACATCGCATTCAAAGTACACAATGATGGCTCAATACCATTAAAGATATGGAGAGTCGTGTTTGGAGGCAGAGAATACTATGAATTAAACGAGCAAGAGCTAGAACAAGGCGTAGAATTAGATATCAGTGGAGATGGAGAACCAGATATTCTGGTGTGGTGGGGAGACAATTTCGGCGTACAACTCCACCCCTGCCAATCAGCCGATATCAGCTTTGATTTAACAATACTACAAACAGCACCAGAAAGGGCAACATTATCTTTCACAATATCATTTGACGCTATAGCGTGGAACGAGTATTATGTCCCAAGCCCAAGCCCATAGGGAGTAACCCTGCGAGGTCTACTCAAATGTATAAATCTTTTTTTACTCATAACTTCTATTTCTCAACCTCTTTTCTCATCATTTTCGCAATAATTTCATCTTTAACACTTAAACTTCTATATAGTACAGCTTATCATATAGTTCTCTCACTCGTTTTCCTCGTAGGATTTACTGTTAACTACTTCTACTCGAAGACCCTATATAATGGTTCATCAATAGTCTTTAATACATTAACTATAATCATATACCTTGCTTCTTTTATAGTAACCGGGTTAATCTCTGGGTTCGGAATAAATACATTAATACTTACACCTTTCACTTTTCTATTAAGAATTACTCTAGTATCTTCTACAATACTGTTCCTTGAATCTACGCGAGTACTCCTAGTACAGAGAAGTTGGCTCAGTAATCACCCTGTTATTGCAATACCTATAACTGCTATTATTTCATCACTACTTTACACATACATATTAGAGGGCGCTCCTTATAGTCTCAACTGGCTAGTTAAATACCTAGCTTTACTCACTTATAACACAGTATTATCGACAATAGCGTGGAACTATGGGTTAAAAACACAGTTGTTAAACGTGTTCTGCTTTGTTTTACTATTTCAATTGTTCCCAATACTAATAGCACCTAATTCACTCGTAATTTACATATTTCCAATCTCACTACAAAGTATTCTTATTTCAGGGTTACTTTACGCTTTAACAAAACCTACTTCAATCTCTAAGAGAGCTGCAGCAAATACGCCTATTTCAAAGATGGTTTCACTCGTGTTAATAATCTTCTCGACTTCACTATTATGCTCATTTATACTTGGAGTAAGATTCTTAGCTATTACTAGTGGTAGTATGATGCCTTCAATTAATATTGGAGATGTAGTAGTCTTAATACCTGTTTCAATAAGTGATATACAGCCTGGTAACATAATAGTGTTTAAAGGCGCTTCAAGCCTAATAGTTCACAGAGTTCTTCAATATAGCCATGAAAACTGCTATGTCACTAAGGGAGATGCTAATGAAAGCCCAGACCCCTTATGGGCATGTGGTGATAACATAGTTGGGAAAGTTGTAATGGTAATCCCACTCATAGGTTTACCAGCTGTGTACTTGTTGAAGTATACAGGTGGTCTTACTAATTCAATTTCACTTGTAATTGCCTTATTATCCCTTATCTACGTTTACTATATCGTAAGAGAGGTCGTAGTATATTGAAAAATTACATATTTACTCATGTGTCATTAAAGAGTAAAAAAGCTAAGAGACTCCTCATAGCATTATCTATATTATTTATAACTTTATTTACAATTAGTATAGTATATTTTGCAGAGAGCTATATGATACAGCCATATAGCATCTACAAGAACTCCCGTAAATTAGCTGATATATATGCTCAAATCTACTATAACACTAGTGTTAAACCATCACTACTATACGATTACGCTACAACTGTAAATTACTCAACAGTTTACCTCTCACTAGCTGAGAGAGTAGATTATATTTTTAAAATCTCCTGGCTTATCTACAATAATGCTAGTAGAGGATCAGTTGTAAACACAAATTTCACATTAGAGCCGAGAATGACTATTAATACTCCAACTTGGAGTAAAAGTTTCAATATTACACCCGAGATCATTAGAAGTAAAGACTTCATAATCGTTAAAGGCTTCTTTAACATCAGTGAACTCGAAGAATTAATAAAGACTATAGATTCCGAGGTAAAAGTGAACTCTTGGAGATTTGACCTTAACATGACTATTCACTTCAATATTAAGGTATCGTATTCAAGTGGAGCAACCGCTTCTTATGAACTCAATCCTCTCCTCACACTGAGTTTTAATAACATCTACAATCTCTTAACATTTACAACTAGTGGGTTAGTAGCATCCTACACTGAGGACATACAGAAAACTATAGAGAACACTATAAACCTCCCATTAGGGTTTAAAATTAACGTATCTAATATGAGGAGAACTACAACAATTACTACACTCACACTTGGAGCAATGTCAATTGGACTCATATATTTAACACTAAAAACACATCTTACTCCTCTCTCAGAGAGTAAGCGGAAATTTCTAAGAAGAATTATCAGGGGTAAAGTTGATGAACACTACTTTAAAATAGTAATAGTAGAAAACCCCTATGACTTTGAAAATATAGCTAGAAAATACGATGCACCAATCATCTACTCAGAGTCTGAGAAGAAGTATTACCTAGTAATAGGCGATATAGCATACGTTTATGTAGAGACTTAAAAACCACCATGACTTCTCTCGAAGACTCTCTGTGCTTCTTAGGCTCTCTCGTAGTGAGTTAAAAATACTATGTTTTATTAGATTAGCGTAAAGACTCTCTCAGAGCACTTAATAATTTGTTTTTATCAATAATTTTCTTATGTGCATTTAGCTTAGTGTGCTTATCACATATGAGTGCTGTAAAATCCCACTTAGAGTAGTCAACACTGTAGAGTACATAGACACTTCTCACACGTGAGTTTAAAACACCATTATTAAAACCTAGATTACTCGCTATTTCACTTAAAATGCTCTTTCTAATTAAGAGCCCATGATATCTCCCACGTGCAGTTGCATAGTCTGGTGGTTTGGGCAAGATAAATCTTAAAGCTTCTCGCTTAGAGAAGAGTTTTACTTGACTAGATGCCTCTTCAATCATTGATTCTAGGGTTTTTAGAGAGTTGTTTAAACAAGTTTCAATATCACTATTATTACACGGTGTAATTTCAGGTAGCTTAACATATCCTAGTTGATTAGTAAACCAGATATCACTTGGATGAGTACTTGTTTTAAACGATAAAAGTACTCTTAACTCAGGGTATTCTCTATACTCATCTCTCGCGTAATTAAAGAGTGAACAATCAAATATGTAGAGATCTCTACTAGCCACTGGTTCTATAAGTGCAGCATAACCCCAGAAGCAATTTCTCCCATTACTACAATACTTTGTAAAATACTTTTCACTAACACCTAGAAAACTCACTTATAAACCCCTAAACTTTAATACCTAATAGTGGAAAATAACTCTACTTTTTAATAATAGTGTGTATTGGCTCACCTAAAATATACTCTGCTATATCTCTCAGAGACTCTGATACTGTTAAATGTGGATATGGTATTCTAGAGGCCTCTTTAACACCTAGTTTGCTGAGATATAGTGGTAAATATGCTGAAATAACCTCTGAAGCGTTAGGTGCAACTAGGTGTATTCCGAGAACTTTCTCTCTACTCTCATCTACAATGATCTTTACAAAGGCGTTCTTATACCCCTTAATCTTCACAGCTGAGAGGAAATATACTGGAATACGGAACTTTAAGTATTTTACACCTACAGCATTTAACTCTTTCTCAGTATAACCTAGAGATGCTACTTCTAAACCTGTAAATATCGTTAATGGTACAAGCTTATAGTCTACTTTAAACACATCTTCTTTAACTATACTCCTCGCAGCAACTAAACTCTCTAATATAGCTTTATGAGCAAGTAGAGGACCTCCAACGACATCTCCAGTAGCATAAATATTTTTCACACTTGTCTCCATATTTTCGCCAACTATAATATAGCCCTTCTCATCGAGTTTTACACCTATGTTTTCAAGTCCAACACCACTAGTCTTAGGTCTTCTACCAACAGCTACAATAATCTTTTCTACTTCGAGAACTTCTCCACTACTCAACTTAGCATGATAAAAAGACCCTTTCTTCTCAACTCCAATTACGCTAGTCTTCTCCAGTACTCTTACACCTCGCTGAGCTAGGTGTGTTTTAAGTGCTAATGCTATATCTCTATCTGTAAAGGGGAGTATGTGTTCTAGGATCTCTACAATAGTCACATCTACTCCTAGGGAAGAATAAATGTTAGCGAGTTCTACGCCTACTACTCCACCACCAATAATTAATACTCTACTAGGCTTCTCCTGAAGATATAATGCCTCTCTATTACTAATAACACCAACACCATCAAACCTAGCAACAGGTATATCAGCTGGATCTGTACCAAGAGCTAAAATAATACTATTACATTCAACACTACTCTTACCATTACTAGCCTCAACTACAACTCTCCCAGGCCCCGCTAAAATACCCTTACCCCTTAGTAGAGTAACTTCACGCGCCTGTAGTAAGTATTCTAAGCCTTCACGCGACTCTCTCACAATATTCTTAACCCATTCAACTAGATCAATCCACTTGTAATATACTTGACCACTAATTTTCTCAATAAACTTCACAGACTCCGCAAAATGATAAAATGCCTTAGTTGGAACACAACCATAGTTAGTACATTCTCCACCTACTAAGTGCTCTTCAACTACTGCTATTTTAAACCCCTTATCAGCTAGATATAATGCCGCAGGATATCCACCAACACCAGAACCCACGATAACAACATCAAATTTCACTCTAGTTCCCCTCTAAGCCTTTTCAAATAAACTCTCCACGTTGGTGTAAGATATCTGGGGTGATTAGCCTTAGCCATATTTACTCTTCCAACACTAGTATTAATCGGCCAATTCTTAGGTTCAAGTGAATTCTTATATGCTATTTCACTAATTTCTCTAAGCCTAGCTACATATTTATCAATATTCTCAGGTGTTTCTGTCTCTGTAAACTCTGTTTGTAAAGCCTCTTTGACTATTAGTGGGAAATATATTGTCGGAGCATAAAAGCCTGCGTCTAAAAGACCTTTAGCAATATCTTCTGCTGTAACACCAACTTCATTACTCATAGGCCTAGCACTAATAACAACTTCATGTTTCCTAAATCTACTCTTACCATAGGGTATTTCAAACCCCCTAATTTCACTCACTAATTTTGCGAAGTAATTAGTTACTAGTACAGCGTGTTCAGTAACTCTTCTAAGACCTTGAGGCCCCATCATTAATATATAGACATAAGCCCACACTAGTGGAACTGTATTAGCAAAGAAGGATTTTAGTAATCCTACGCTATAAGGTCCAGGTCCCCTAAGCTTATAAACCCTCTCTTTCTCATCATAAACAACCACATAGCCTGGTATTAGGTCTCTTAACCAGATGTTTCGATCTCGATCTACTAGTCTATCCTTAATGCAAATAGGGCCTGCACCTGGACCTCCACCACCATGTGGCGAGCTAAAAGTCTTATGTATATTTATATGTGCTATGTCAAAGCCCATGTCTCCTGGCCTTGTATATCCCATAATTCCATTTAAATTAGCACCATCGTAATATAGTAATGCATCATATTTGTGGAATAATTCTGCTATTTCAAGTATATGTTCCTCGAAGAGCCCTAGAGTACTCGGATTAGTGATCATTAGTCCTGCCGTTGAATCTCCTACAATACTCTTTAATGCCTCCATATCTACATTACCATCAAGCCCTGTAGGAACCTCTATAACTTTAAAACCAGCCATAGCAGCACTAGCTGGGTTTGTACCATGTGCACTATCAGGTATTATTATCTCTGTTTTTTTATCTAATTGACCTTTAACCTCATGATACTTCTTAATAGTTAAGACACCGGCTAACTCTCCATGAGCTCCAGCTGCTGGATGTAATGTACACACATCCATGCCAACAATATTAGCTAACCATCTCTGCAACTCATACATTAATTCGAGTAGTCCCTGAACAGTCTTCTCGTCTTGGAGTGGATGTAGCTCTGTTATCCTTGGGTCAAATGCGATCTCCCATGTTATTCTCGGATTATATTTCATCGTGCAAGAGCCTAATGGTACCGGGCCATTATCTACTCCATAAGACATCTGTGTAAGATTAGTAAAGTGTCTAACAACTTCAACTTCACTTAGTTCTGGTAATTGTGGTGGAGTAGTTCTCTTAATACTACTTGGTATTTTAACCTCGCCAACTAGATTCTTAATTTCCTCATCTATCTCTGGTAATGCTACTCCAATTCTCCCAGGAGCTCCTAGTTCAAATACCAATGGTTCACTCCACTTAGCCTGCTTAAACACCTAGATCACCTCTTAAACACCGCTTCTCTAAGGGCTTCAATAAGCATATCTATATCGCTCTTCAAGTGGACTTCTGTAAACGCGAAGAGAGCTGTCTCTCCTAGTTCAGGGTAGTATTTACCAATGTAGAGTCCGCCGTGAATACCTTTCTCTAAAAGCTTCTCATGTATAACACTATATTTTAATTTAAACTCATTAAATGATATAGGAAACTCATTGAAGAAGTCTTCTTTAAACACTTCTACATTTAACCCATTTTTCTTCATTTTGATCCACGCGTAGTGTGCATTGTAATAATTGATCTCAGCTAACTTCACAACACCATTTTTACCCAGCATTGAGA
>Ga0272445_1002047_pt1 | contig 14430 bp, 12 predicted proteins | sample YNPCB0031_FD_194404 | JGI IMG/M metagenome (GOLD analysis project Ga0272445, IMG submission 194404) | Hot spring sediment microbial communities from Yellowstone National Park, WY, United States - YNP-CB-003-1 | ecosystem: Environmental > Aquatic > Thermal springs > Hot (42-90C) > Sediment... | reverse complement strand
CCCCAGCAACTATTAATGGCAATAAAGCTTTGGTAATTTTTTCGTTAAAATCGCAAACAAAATAGCTGAACATGTATATTATAAAAAAATCACTTAGAAAGAGAAAGAATTTAAATTTAGAGATATGTTCAAACAAAATTTATCCCCCCAGATTAGTCTGTTTAACCCAATTTTTATTTTTATTATTTAAGAGAAATGATAAACTATTAAATGTGGGTAAAATGTTTATATTAAAATTCTGCGCTAATTATCATTTCAAATTTATCTATAAGTTCTTAAAACACCATCAATTATATCAAGAATCCTTCTTTCATAAATACTCCAAGAGAAATTGTATTTTATAAATTCTCTTGAATTCTTTTTCAAGTATTCGAATTTTATAGGATTATCGTAAATTTCATTTATTAAATCCGCCATATCTTTTGCATCATCACAAACCAAAAAATGTTTGCCATTTTCAGCTCCAATTGGTTTTGCTGCTAAGGATGAAACTATATTAATAGTTCCTAATGCCATGCTTTCAAGTATTTTATTTTGGATACCACCTCCAGTTTGCATCGGGGCAACAACGCATAGAGAAGATTTTAAGATTAAGTAAGGATCTTCTACAAAACCTGTAACTTCAACATTTTCAAACTTTTTTGATAAATCCATAATAATTTTTGGAGGATGGGCTCCAACAATTATAAATTTTATGTTTCTTTTTAAATAAGGAAGTACATTTTTAACAAACCATAAGACCGCATCTACATTTGGTTGAGCATTCATTTTTCCCAAAAAAGCAACGAAATTTTTGTATTTAGGATCAGCTTTTTCGTAAGTAAACAAAGTTTCATCTACACCATTGGGTAACCATTCAGTTTTTTGCGGTAAATTAAAATAATCTCTTTCTTCTTTATTAACAAATAAAGTTTTGTCAAATTGTTCAATACAATATTTTTCAAATTTAAGCAATCTATTACGTTCAATTAAATATATTGTTTTCCATTTAGAAGAGAAAGTTTTACTTGCTGATCTTAGATAATTCAAACCAATTGAATCAGTTATTTCTAATATTTTCGGTTTTTCCTTGCCAACTAAATATTTTGCTGTTCTAATTAAAGTTGCAAAAAGTAGATCATGACTTTTATAAATATTATCAATATAATTCTGTATGTCTTTAAAATAGTAATAATTGACTTGCAAAGGAAGTTTATTAGTAGCCAAACCTTTTAGAGTATTAAAATAGCATTGTGATTTATTTTTCTGAAAAATTTTAAAGGTTAATCCTAGTTCATTAACAAAATCGAAAAAATCCTTGGGAATTTCCTGATCATTTATAGAAACAAGATTGATTTTAAAATGTTTCGAAAGAATTCTCAAAAGCCAATAATTCTTTAAACGGTCACCACCTACCGGTGGATAAGGAAGACGTGAAGAAAGGAATAAAATTTTATACTTCTTCATGTTAACTTTTCATTGTAATATATATTTTTTGAATTAATTTCATGGCTAAAACATTAACATCAAATTTAGATTTTAAATAATTAATCACTTCCTCTGAATTAAAATTTTTGGGGTGGAAGTTTTGAAAGAAATCAACAAGGCAATTGTCATTGTCTATGCTAACATAAAATATATATTTATCCCCAATTTCTCTGAAAATCGGAATATCAGAAGCAATAACTACAGCATTTTCAATTAAAGCTTCTATTATAGGTCTACCGAATCCTTCATCCTTAGAAAGATATAAAAACGCCTTACAATTTCTTATTAATGCCCTTTTTTGCTCTTCAGTTATATAAGGAGTGAATACTACAGAATCTTTGATATAAAGAGAATCTAAAATCGGCTTATATTGTAAAACATCGCGAATTTTAAATATCCCGGAAATGACGAGCTTTAAATACGGATACACTAGCCGAAGTTTGGCAAATGCTCTTAAAACAAATTCTAAGTTTTTATTATCAGATGTTCCAGATATTGTATATAAATAATTTCCCGGTTCCAAATGTAGCAAACTAAGAATACTATTATCAATTTTTTTGTTTCTTCCATTAATTTCAAAATAGAATGGATTATATATAACATTACTGTCATCTAAACTTATATTAAATATTGTTTTGATGTCCATTAGTGTTTTATAAGAACTAGCTACTATAGTGTCTATATTTTTAATTCCATTCTTTATAATAAATGCTCTATAAAATTTACCAATTTTTTGATATAATCTGCTTGGGTTTATATCTTTTCTTAAGAATATTAAATCATGAATGGTTACAATATATTTAACATCCTTTGCTTTAATTAGGGGAAAAGTATTTGCTGGGAAATATGCTATTTTCACTCTATTTGTCTTTATAATTAAAGGAACAAAGACTTGTTCTAAGATAGGATATGATAATTGAAATTTTAAAAATTTAATATCATTGTCATTTACTAGTTTCAATATAGAATCGGGTATATTTGTATTAGATATCAAGATTAAATTACTTTTGAATTCGTTTATTAAATATGGTAAAAAAAGTTTTATATACTCTCCCATACCACGGTCGAATCTTATTCCCGCTAAACTTACAAGCAAAGTTTTCATAAAATTAAGCAGTTGCGAAATATCGTTTGAAAAAACGTTTAATAATCAAAATAAAAATATAAATTGTAAAATTTAAAAAAAATGATTCAACAATGTCATTTCTCAAAATATTATAAAGATTCATAAAAATTAAAATCACAAGTGCAACTTTAAGGATGTTAGTGATATTTTTTTTAATTATTAATTTTATTAAATAATCAAAATAGGCTGCTAATATTCCAATGGAAAAAGATAAAATTATACAACCAACATATCCAAAATTTAAGAAAATTGAACCAAATATAGTTGGGGCAAGGAAGAATCCAAATTTTGCACTCTCCGGGTAGATCATATACATAAAATAGCCTGCAGAATTAAAAGGTTTATCAGGGAAAATCGATCTTGGAATTAATTTTGTTAAAAGTGGTAACAATATGGTTTTCCCATACTGATAATTTAACTGAGATATATTATTTTTTATTTCAGCGTAAGCTATAATTTGAGAAAATTCACCTTTTACAAAACGTTCTAGAATTTCTTCTAAATCATTATAGTAAACTGAAAATGATAACAAAGCTAATTCACGTATTATACCAAAAAAAACTGCTATTAGCAAAACTAATATAGCAAATAAAAATATTTTCATCACTGAAATTTTACCTTTAAATATAAATTGCGAAATAATTATAAACATTACTCCATTTAAAAAAATACCTCTAGACAAAGATAATAAAGGGAAGATAATAAACTGTATAATTATGTATTCTATTCGTGGCCTTAAATGTGAAGAATAACATATGCTAATATAAAATATTGATATTGCTACCGAAAAATAAAATGCTATATAATTTAAAATTTGTTTTAACCCTTCAATTATGTTTTTTTGCCCATATGTAAAAATTTTCTTTACAAGATATTTACCTGTATAGAAATCAACTATACCTTCACTTATTATAGTAACAAATAGAAAAAAATAATTTATAAAAATCAATAAAAGTATAATTTTTTCAAGTTTTACTTTTAATTTATATAAATTATCATCGAATTTGTGTATTATATTTCTTTTCTGTTTAGGTAAAAGAAGGAAAAAATTGTATCCAACAAAAAGCGAAATAGAATATATTATAAAATCAACCATTAATTGGCTTGTAATTTCAGAATTTTCATAATACAACATTCCTGCAATAACAAATAAAACAAACATGTAAATTATTATGAAATTCTTAAAAGTTAAGATAGTTTTTAAGTCAAAAAAGAAGACCAACAAAATTATACTTAACAACAAAGCTAATTTTATTGTAGGAGCAAACAGGTAAAAAGATATACTTAAAACAATCAAAATTGTAAAACGCGAAATGAATTCAATAAAGTAACTGTCACTCATTTATTAACAAGCTTTTATAAATTTCTACTAATTGTTGCACAATTATTGAATATAAGTATTTTTTTCTTACTAATTCAATATTCTCTAGATTATAATAAGGTAATCCATTTCCTTCTAAAAGCGCTTTCTCTATACTTTTAATATTCGCTGGGTCACAATAAATTGCCTTGCTTCCAAAATACTCTCTAACTGGTGGGCAATCACCTACAACAATATTCTTTCCAAAATATAAAGCTTCCAAATTTGCAATTCCTGGTGTTTCAATATAGCTTGGTAAATAATGAAAAGCACAGTTAAAATATGCGGATTTTAAAAGGTGACTTTCCTTTTCTTTATCTAAAAATGGAATATGTATAATAATTTCAGAATGTTTTTTTAGTAATTCGTTAAATATCTTTTTATTCTTTTCAAAGATAAATCTTGGTGAACCGATTATAACTAGTTTCTTATTTATATACTTGTGAACATTAATAAATGCTTTAACCATATTTATAGAATTTTTCCTTTCATCGGGCATTCCCACACTTAAAACATACTCGAATTTTTTCAAACCAATTTTTTTTAAAAAAATATCTTTTAGACTATCTTCTATTATGTTAAAATCATCATCCACTGCGTTGTGTAAAACTTTTATTTTTGAAGTTTTTGATATTTTTTTTTCTATCATTCTTTTCTCGCTTTCACTGTTAACGATAATTATATCAGAATTTTCTATTTCATATTTTACATTTTTGTAGAAATTCGGAAATGGGAGATTATCCCCAATGAAAAAAGCTATTTTACTATACTTCCATCCCTTATAATATATAGTTGGGGATAGAACTATTTTTATTCCTTTCCTGTGAATTTTTATTTGTCTAATTAAATGTCGATAGGTACCGTGACCCCAAAGATGTAAAATGTCGGCGTTGTATAACTCTGCTTTATCCCACCAATCTAAAAGTTTAACAAATAATTTAGACTGGGAAATTTTATTTATATAAGTTAAATAACTTTGCAATTGCATTTCTTTGCCACCAAAACATATCCCGAAGGGATAATTGGATAAATAAAGAATTTTCATATTTTAACTATTACTTTGTGATTTAATAATCAATTATACTTTATTTTCTTTTTTACTGGTTTAGTTCACAATAAAAAGTAGCTATTTACAAAAATATTTTTTTCCCAACATACCCTGCGCACGCAAGATGCACATTTTGAAAACCAAAAATCTTCTTTGCTATTCCTTTTATAGAATGTAGAACCTTTTGAACCACGGTCTTTTGTGAATATAACGGATAGGGTCCTTTATTACTGCACAACATATCAAGCGGATGAACAAGCTTGAGTGGAACTACAAGTTCAAAGCATTGATTTAAAGAAGATAAAAGGATTTCAAACTTTTCCGGAGAAAGTTCACACCTTCTATTTAGAGAAACATCAAAGGTGACAATAAATAAACCATCTGGTATTAAAACTCTGTGAATCTCTTTAATGATTTGAGGAATATTTTTGACATGCTCAATTACGCTTATTGAATAAACACATGGGATAGAATTGTCCTCCAAGGGTATATAATCTTCTTTACCTAATAAAAAGTCTATTTGATCATAAGACATGTTCATTACTTCAATTGCCTTTTTAAAGTCTTTCTCACATACAGGGTCAATATCTGTTGCTATAACTTTAAATCCTTCTCTTGCTAAAAAGAATGGGAAAAATGTTACGCCACTTCCTAAATCTAAAATCACCTCATTTTTATGTTTCATTGCTTGTTGATATTTTCTTAAATGATAAAGAACATATGGATATTCCCAAACCCTGCTCCAGGTATGAAGAGGGTCTCTTGGCCAAATATATTCTGGGCTGCGATAGCTGTCCACACACCTTGAAAATTCCATTTGAAAATCCTCAAGTTCCTTAAATAATCTCAGCCACAATTCGCTTTGGAGGTCTTTCAATGACGCAAATCCAGAGTAATTAAAAGGTTGCCAAATCATATCAGATTATTTTTATTATAAAAATAATAATACGCATAACCAAAAGTCCAAGATGTATGCACCCCATAAGCAATCAAATACGCCAGTGCTAATCCTTTTGCACCCAGATGAACCAGATAATAAGTGGATAAAATCAATACAATTGCCCATCCGGAATTCATTAGAAATCCAAGCCACATCTTACCTGCTGAAATGATTAAATTGCCTGTGGGACTCATTATACCAAGCAATAGAGTTACTCCCATCAATAAAATCATAACCTGCCATCCCGAGGTAAATTCCTGCCCATAGGCTTTCATTACCCACGGACTATATATACTAAGCAAAATTACCACTGGTAGCAATAAAATTCCATTCAAAAGCGTTGTTTTTAAATAAATTTTTTGTGTTGTTGAGATTTGATTGGCACCAATGCTGCTTGACATCAATGTAATTGCAGGCATAGTCAGGACTCCTGGTATATACAGCAATGCATTCCTCCACTGATTTGCTGCATTAAATATACCCATTTCTGCATACCCATTCGGTTGATTGACAAGCATAGTATTGCAAAGCCAGGTTACAGGTCCTACCATTGCACTGGACAAAAATGCAGGCACACTGAACTTCCAAAGAACTGAAACCTCTTGTCTGCTATTTTGATAATCAACAATTATTCCATTTTTTTCACATTCCCTTTTTATAGCAAAGTGATTCAGCAGGTAATTGAATACCATTGAGATGACCAGTCCCCAAACAACGCCATTCAATCCCCCTAATTTGACACCAATTACAACAAGGGGAAATGAAATCAGTCCGGCGATAAGATTTATCTGAGCAATGGTTTTGAATGCCTCAAAGCCAGCAAGGGCACCGGTCTGGGCACCGTTGATTGCTCCGAAGAAGAGAAGTCCGACAGCAATTCTTAATGGATGTGCAAGGTGTGGAGCAGAGAGGGTATGAGTAGCAAGCCAGGGCGCAATAATTAATAGAACAAGTGTTGTGAGTCCACCGGTGATAAAGGCAACCTGAGAAGATAGGGCGATTATGCGACCTGTTTTTGGTTTATCCTTTTCCCTGAATTCTGCTACATATTTTGTTGCGGTCATACCAAGCCCGAGGCCAGCAAATACACCGAACATCCCAACCGTGCTCTGGAGCATTCCAAGTTCACCAAAACCGACCTTGCCGAGAAAACGGGCGACGATTACTGAAGATAAGAGATTAAGTCCCCTGGAGATTATTGTGCCTGCAAGGGACCAGAATGCACCCTTTGCAAATCGCTCACGAAGGGAACCAGGTGGAAAATAAATGCTTTTTATGTTATTTATTTTAATTTTTAAGATTTCAACCATCGCCAGATTACTATCTCTCTATAAATAGGTGACAAAATTAATTTTCCCTGACATCTTAACTAAATCACAATTGAAAATATGTATTAAATCATATTCCCTTGCTTTTCTTTTTAACTCAAAAGGATTAACTATAATATCAACTTTCACACCTTAAGAAGATAAGAAGCTTTTTATATATAACATTTGAACTTAATCGCTACCACAGTTATATTTCCAATCATATCTAGTAAAATCATAATACTATTTATCTTGGTTTTAGAGTACTTATTATATTTACTATTCTTTCGGAAGCACAACAATTTTTGTTAAATATACTTGCCCTTTCATTATTTGAGATTTCAACTTCAAAATTTAAAATTTTTTCAATCAATAGGATTAACTGCTCTACATTATAAGCAATAAGATTTGTTAAAGAAAAAGGATTGAAGTATAATCCCCTAATATCAGCATATTCGTTATAATCATTTAAAAATAATATTAATGGTTTATTTAGTATTAAATAATCAAAAATAATCGATGAGTAATCAGTAATTAAAATATCAGATATTAACAATAACTCTTGTGTATCCTCGTATGAGCTTACATCCAAAACACAGCGTGGAAAACGCATTTTTTCCTCAACAAGTGGGTGTAATTTTACTAGCAGAGTTATATTTTTACCGCAAAATTTATCTGAAAATTTATTTACAAAGTTAGTAAGTACAGAGAAAAAAAGTTTATTGAAATAAGAGCTATCTCTAAAGGTAGGGGCGTAAAAAATTATCCTGTTGGGGACATCTTTTGAAAAACCTAATTTAGATTTTATTTCCTCTATTTTTTTAAGATCCTCTTTATACTTAAATAAAATATCATTTCTGGGTAAACCTAAAGGTAAAATTCTCTCCTTGGGAATTTTAGTAGCGGAATGAAAAATGTCTATAAATATATCATTTGCAACGACAATATAATCCCATTTTTCATAAGGTAATTTCAAATGAAATCCCTTTCTTTTTAATATCCCTTTCAATTCAACCGGGGTATCAAAACCCAATCTCTTTAACGGTGAACCATGCCATAAATTAATCGCAATTGTTTTCTTTCTTTTAAAATAAAAAACATCAGGAAAATTATGCGTAAAGAAGTAATATCCCGCTTTCATTGCAAGATAAAACGCCCTAAACGAATCCCTTTTAACTACATTATATCCTGCTTTTTTGAGCTTATCTAACACCTTCGGGTTGTTTGTAATCCAAAAAACCCTGTGTATTTTTTTTTCTTGAAAGTATAAAAACAAATATTTTGTATTATCAGTAAATCTCTCAAAATGAGTTCCAAATAAAATTATATCTTTTTCCTGCTTAAAAAAAGGAAAAAGTAAAAATCTAAGAATGTTCCAAAAAAACTTTTTATAATAATAAAACAATCGCTTTTTGTAACGAAATAAGTTTTTAAACATTTTTTAAGCTTTAATAATATAAAAATTTAGGCGATTGCTCAATATATTCCACCTAATACCTTATAAAGAACTTCCTCTAAATTATCCCTGTTATTGTACCTAAACTCAAGCTCCTTTATATAATATACAAAATTTTCCCTTCTCACACCATGGAACTTCAAAAGCCTCTCCTTAGCATAACTCCAAAAACCCTCTATCCCATTTATATAAACCTTCCCGTTTGCAAATCTCTTCCCGTGGTCAATCCTCTCGTGTCTGAAACCATACATAACTAATCCATCATAACTTCTGAATCTATCAGTGTAAATTATACTGCCCCTCTTTACCTTCTTTATTGCTGACCTTAGGATGCTCTCAGCCGATACATCCTCCACCACCTCTACCCTTACCTTCCCTCGCCTCTCAACTAAACCCCTACCTCTTCTGCCTTTCCTTCTGCCTCCAAAACTTACATCCATCTCTATCTCGCCCGATAAAACCCTCTCATCCCTCGTTGAAAACCTGTATATTATGTTGTAGGCAATCCCCAACTCCCTATATGCCCTGTTGACAGGAAGCTCTAAAACAAAAAGCTTAACAGCCAATAAAAACTTTGAAAAAGGAACTTTTAAATCCTCAAGTATGCTATCTTTCCTGACTGACCACTCCCTCCTGCAACTATAACATTTGAAAAATTTCCTCCTCACTCTGCCTATTGATTTGCCACCGCAAAAAGGGCAAAATTTAAATGTCTTGAGAATTCCCTTTGCTCTGAGAAACTCCTCTGACTTCTCTTCTGAACCGGCAATTGAAATAAGCTCTGATAATTTCATGCCTTTATTCCTCTTTTTTACATTTAATTTATTTCAGGTGGAACTTTTTAAGCAATTACCAAAATTTAAAATGTGTTCATTCCAGTTCCTTTTTTAGCTGTTCGATAATCTCAACAACTTTTGGCAATTCTTCTTTTAAAGTTTTAAGAAAATCTATCAGGTATTTCTTTAGTTCTGTTGTTGATATCTCTTTAGTTCTCGGTAAGTAAACAACTTCACAGTATTCTTTTAGAAAATCAAACTTACCTTTCCAGTCTTCTCCGATTACAAAAATATCAACATTATACTTTTTTATATCTTCTATTTTTTGTTCCCAGCATGTTTCTGGTATTACCATGTCAACATATTTAATGCTCCTTACTATTTCTGCTCTATGCTCATAGGGGAAAAAAGTTTTTTTCCCCTTAAGTTTATTAAATTCATCAGTTGACACAGCAACTATTAAATAATCACCTAATTCCTTTGCTCTTTTAAGCAAATTTAGATGTCCAATATGAAACATATCAAATGTCCCGTAAGTTATAACAATTTTCTTTCCGTCTTTCACAATTTATCTCCCAGTTTGTTTCTAACCAAGAAATTCCATCGATTAAATATCTACTTCATCCTATTTTTTTAATTATTGCAATGATATTTTATAACTTAAAATAAGTTTTCTCTTATCTTTTTATTATTTCAAAAACTCAATAATTTTTCTTCTTAAGAAACGGCTGTAAAAAGAGATACTGTAAATTATTGAGAAACTTAATAAGTATTAGCTTTAATAATATTTTTTATAAATTTAGAAACAGCAAGTCCATTAAATAATAAATCGTAAAGATTCTTTAACATTATTAGGTTAACATCCTCCCTTAGTTAAATCACCAAATCCGCAATACTTAAACAAAGTGTTCTCGTTGCATCCCAATTTGTTCAAAATAGTTCTAATTTCATTAAATGCTTTTGTTAAAAGGAAAAAACGAGTATTCCGCAGAGTTAATAACGGCATCAACGATACCAATCGCAATAGCATAAATATTTTTCAAAAAACTTAAAATTTCCACCGCATTGACATCTTACGTAAAATCTAAAATTATATTTGTGCTTGAAGTTATTTCTTCAAATACTTTAAAAATTTCTTTATTATCTGAAGCGATTGTAAAAGCCGAAGGCGTTCTCCTAATCAACTCATCTGCAAAAGTTGGACCTTTCATCGTTGCAATTATAGCACTTGGTAATATAACTCATCAGATGTTCTGTTATTGTTTTCCCATCTTGGGCTAATCCCTTGGCTAAATTCACCACAATTGTTTCTTTTTTAAGTAATGATTTGCATCCCGAAACAAAATCAATTATTACATCAGTTGTAGCCGAAATATCGCCATTTAAAGTAACAAAAGGAAAGTACTTGAAGTTTATTCGGTTAAAATTAATACTTCGTATAACATTTTTATCCCGCCCTAGAATAATAACTTTATTATTATATTATTATTCTGAGCCAAAGCATTTGACAAAGCTGTACCGAAAGAACCAGCACCTACTATAATTATCATTTTACATATAAAAACTTAATTACTTCATCCTTCGATCTTATAAAATAAATACCATTAGACAGGTTAACTTTGAGTAGATTAAGCCCAGGGGCTAAATAATGTACGCTAATCTTTCTTCCTATTATATCATAAATTTCCGACCAAATAGCACTATTATAAGGGTTATATACTATAATCAATCCTTTCTCAAGCGCTACTTTTATTCTTTCTCTTCCTTTCTCAGGTTCATATAAATATAAATATTTTTTGTATTGTGGGAAATCAGTTATAAATATATTTATCCCCTTATTTGTCAAATTCAAAATATTATTAAAATTGTTAATAGTATAGGCAACCAAATTAATTCCTTTATTCTTGTAAAATATAATCAAATTGGTATCAAATGGTATATTACCATTAAAATTAATAAAATCATATTCAAGATATTGAGCATCATAGCTTAAAACACCGATATTAATCGCTCTTTTAATATTTGGCTCAATATTTTTAATACTATCAAGATGAAATTTATTAAAGGAAGCTAAAATTATCTTCTCCAAAGCGTTATATTTCCTAAGAATATTAATTACCTTCCTTGGCAGTAAACGATCATCCCCTTTAAGTTCAATAATTAAGAGAATTTTACCATAAAATTTTTCTAAAACTTCACTTAATGTTGGTACCTTCTCCCCGGTAAATGAGGTGCTAAACCATCCGCCTGCATCCAAACTTCTAATATATTCATAAGTCAAATCCTTAACATATCCTTTGCCATTAGTTGTTCTATCAACTGTTAGATCATGCATTACTATAACAGAATCATCTTTTGTTGATTGCACATCTAATTCAATACCATCAGCCCCAAATTCAATAGCCTTATCAAATGCGGAAATTGTATTTTCTGGAGCTACCGATGAAGCGCCCCTATGAGCCCAAAAGAAGATTTGAAAGAAGAAAAGTAAAACACCTAAACTCATCTACTTCCAATAATTTTATTTTTAAACTACACTAAGAAGTTGATTTCACATTTTTCGAATTTTTGGATTTGAATGTATAGGTATCTATATCAATTTTAAATACTTTCTAACTTTAAATTCAATTTGATATATAATTATTACTTTCATTGATTATATTTCCATAAATTGCCTTTAATTACGCCATAAACTCTAATCATCAATACAAAACTTTCAGTAACTAAAACCATAGTTGAGATACTATATACATTTATTAAGTTTAAATAAAACAAAATTACAAGACCAACCAAGTGTAAAAAAGAACCAGCAACAACACTTATATTGGCATATATTGGAAAACCCATAGCCGCTAAAAGGGGGTATCCTAACAATATTGATGGAACAACCACAATATATGATAAGAGTAAAATTCTAAAAATTGATGCTGATATATCTAAGTTTGTCCCAAAAATTATATTTATTATTTGTTTTGCTAACACAAATAAAACTAAGGCAATTATAAAATTGAAAAAAAATACAACTTTGAATATTCTTCTATATAACCAAATATTTTTTTTATGTGCTACATAAGGATATAAAGTATTTCCCATAGGCTGATAAATTTGCTGAAGAGCTATATATAACTTTTCTGCGACAGAGTAGTATCCAACCTCCTGAGTACTTTTAAATAGTCCTAAAACAAAAGTATTTGTAAAAGTATATACTGAAATTGAAACCCTTGACAGAAAAAACTGAGTACTATCTTTGAAATATTTAAGTATTACTTCTAATCTAGGCACACGCATTTTTACACAGAAATTTGTAACAATAAGCCAAATGGAAATAATTCCTGATATAATAAAACCGCTGGAATTCAAAAGAGGCACATATAAGAAATCGGATGCTCGTCTAATAAAAGCAAAAGTAGCTACTGTAAAAATAAATTTTGATAAAATATTTAAAAAGGTTATATACTTCATTTTCTCCATACCCTGAAAGAACCAAATAGGAAAAAGTGTTTGCCCCAATACCATACCGAAAGTTAAATAATAAATCAACCAATTTTGCCTGAATTTCCCAAAAGAAAATATTGTAGCGCTCATCAACACAAAAGAAACTAAAAGCAAGAAAAATTTAATAATCATCACAGAGCTGAAAATCTCTGAGATCTTTTCTTTGTTTTCTCTATTTATTGAAATCTCTCTTGTTGCTGAAAGATTAAAGCCATAATCTGTTAAAATCTGAAAGTACCCAATAAAAGCTTGTGCAAATGCAATTAAACCATATTTTTCTGGGCCCAAAACTCTTACAAGATAAGGTAAAGTAACAAGAGGGAAAATGTAATTAGCAATTTGCAAGAACGAAAGCGAAACAAAATTTTCAACCAAAATTTTATAAGTTGGATTTAGCAATATTTTTTCTACCTTGTAAAACACAATTCAAAACCATACTGTTAACGCTTAATTACACAACAAAATTTTTTATCACATTCACAATTCTTTTACTTGCATTTCCATCGCCATAAGGATTTTTCGCAGTTTTAATAGCATTGCTCATCTGCCCATCCTTTATAATTTTGTCAACCTCAGAAAGTATTTTATTAATATCAGTGCCCACGAGTTTAGCAATTCCGATTTCAATACCTTCTGGTCTTTCAGTAAATTCCCTCAGAACAAGAACTGGTTTTTTGAATGTAGGGGCTTCTTCTTGAATTCCTCCTGAGTCCGTCAAAATAAAATCTGATATCTGCATCAATTTTAATAACTCAAGATAACCAACCGGCTCAATAAGATGAATTCGCTTAACACCCTCAAGTATACGCTTCACGGGTTCTTGAACATTTGGATTTAGATGCACAGGATAAACAATCTCTATATCTTCATAAGTTTCTACCATTTTTTTAAGAGCATGACATATATTTTCAATTCCCTGGCCAAAATTTTCACGCCTATGTGCTGTGACAAGGATTAAACGTTTCCCATCCGAAGGTTCAAAAGGCACTGTTGTATTCTTAAATTTATCACTATTTAAAATCATATGAAGTGCATCAACAACCGTGTTACCAGTAACATAAATTTTTTCATTAGGGATACCTTCATTCAACAAATTTTCTTTAGAATGTTGGGTAGGGGCGAAAAGAAAATCAGAAATATGGTCTATATACTTTCTATTAATTTCTTCGGGGAAGGGGCTATATTTTTGATGTGTTCTCAAACCTGCTTCCACATGTGCTATGGGGATTTTCTCGTAAAAAGAAGCAAGCGCCGAAGCGAAAGCAGTCGTTGTATCTCCTTGAACTATTACCAGCTTTGGTTGTTCCTTTCTTAAAACATCTCTCAACTTTGTCAATGTTTCAGTTGTAACATGATACAAATCCTGATTAGGTTTAATTATATTCAAATCATAGTCAACCTTTATATCAAAAAATTCAATAAATGGATCTAACATCTCACGATGTTGAGCTGTAA
>Ga0272445_1002044_pt1 | contig 14433 bp, 12 predicted proteins | sample YNPCB0031_FD_194404 | JGI IMG/M metagenome (GOLD analysis project Ga0272445, IMG submission 194404) | Hot spring sediment microbial communities from Yellowstone National Park, WY, United States - YNP-CB-003-1 | ecosystem: Environmental > Aquatic > Thermal springs > Hot (42-90C) > Sediment... | reverse complement strand
ACGAGGGTTACATATCCGTCCTCGGGAAGATTATAGCGAATGGGAACAACTCCCTCCGTTGAGTATTGCTGGGCTATCCATTGCTCAATCAAGGAGACCTGCTGAATTGAAGGGGAAGGAGGAAGATGCCCCTCTTTCATAAGAACCGCTTTGCCCCATGCTCTTGAATTAGCCCAGAAGAATTCCCTTTGGGGATGTTCGGGATTGATTAGGTCAGTGAGACGATGCTCATACCAGCGGGAGGCTGTTGCATCTCCCCAAAAGCATTCTATTCCCAATCTGAAGCTCTCACCGGGCTTATATGCTTCGCCCGAGGGGCGAAGGAGCTTCCAAGGGATAGCCATCTCCTGCGTATAGCCCTTCCCATCCTTATCCACCTTAAAAGCCATCTTGCATCCCGCCTGCAAGCCATCGGGGATGACCTTTTGAGTTTTGTTAGCGCTGAAGTCGGCATACTGGATATAAACCACTGGACGCTTTTCATCGGTGTAATAGTAGGCATCTATGTGGATTGGGACATCCCAATCGGTGAGGATGCGAAGCTGGACGCAATCCGCTTTCCATCCTTCACCGGGGCGAGTCTTAGGGTCAATGTGATTGAGCATAGGGGTTTTATCCTTGAAGCGGAAGGAGAGATAGAGATATTGGTCATCGTGCATTCCTGCCACGCGAACGGAATGGGTATCAAGGAGGGTTGAGAGGTCGTAGCACATAAGGATTTCTCCCGAGAGGTCCCAATCGCTTAAATCCCCATCTATGACGACCTTTGCGGGAGCGGGAACGAGCCTCAGTTCATAATTGCTCGTCTGCTGAGCTGAAGCCAACGCGATTAAGATGAGGGGAAGCAAGGAACAAAGTATCCTATACCTCCGCATTCTCATCACTCCGCAGGCTTCTAATAGTGCTACCTTTGTGGTTTCCTTTACTGTGTCGTCACTACGCATCTTAACATACTGGTTCTTGAATGTAAATGGCGAGTGAGGATGTTTGAGTGCGGATTGTGAAAGCATTAAAGTGTTGGGTTGAGTTAGAGTGCTGACTTGAGGCTTGAATTGGTTTGAAGCAGTTTGGTGAGGGGGCACTGGCTGAGGCAGTCTTCGCGCTGGCTTGCGAACCTTGAAAGAGCTAAATCTATGCGCCCTATGCGTGAGCTGAATGCGGTTAAAATGTTTTTAAGGTTGGGAAGGATGAGCGATTGAGATTGCTTGTGAGGAAAGGCGTTCCGCATTGCTCTCACATTGCATGTAGTGCATCGCAATACTACGCAGAGAGGGGGAATATGAGTTGCGTGATGTGAAGGAGTTTGAAGCACTCATTCGTGGTGAGGCTAAATCGTTCTTCGATGGCTTTGGTGATGTGGTTATAACGAGGGCGCCAGGAAGGATTGATGTTATGGGTGGTGTTGCAGATTACAGTGGTTCTGTTGTCCTTGAAGGGAACATAGCCGAAGCTTGCATGACGGCGATTCAGCTTCGCAGTGTGAGGAGCGTAAAGGTTTGGAGTTATGGAGTTGAGCGAGAGGGCATGCAGGCAACATTTGAGTTGCCTTTAGATGCGCTTTGCGATGCGAGTGGTTGGATAACTTACGAGCGAGCTCGCGAGCTTTTAAAGCGCGAGCAAAAGACATCGTGGGTTGCTTACCCGATCGGTGTGCTGTTGGTGTTGCTTCGTGAAGGTGTGATAAAGTCGCTCCCGTTTGGCTTCAACATCTTCATACGCAGTGATGTTCCTATGGGCGCTGGTGTTTCGTCTTCCGCAGCGATTGAAGTGAGCACCATGATGGCATTGAATGTCATCCTTGAGCTAAACCTTGACGGGTTGAGGCTTGCGAGGCTTTGCCAGATGGCGGAGAACCATGTCGTTGGTGCACCATGTGGTATCATGGATCAAGTTACGAGCGCTCTTTGTGAGGAGGGCAAATTGATCGCTATAAAGTGCCAACCACATGAGTTGCTCGGCATGCACGAGATTCCAAAAGGATGCATGGTCATAGGGATTGATTCGAAGGTTAAACATGCCGTTGGCGGAAGGAGATACAGGCGCACAAGAGTTGGCGCATTCATGGGCTTCAAAATCATCAGGGAAGTTAGCAAGATGGATTATGGTGGTTACCTGTGCAATGTGAGCACAAGGGAATATGTGGAGAGGTTTCGCAAACTGCTCCCCTCAAAGATGCGTGGCTATGAGTTCCTGATGGAATACGGAGGGATTGATGATGTGACGGAGGTTGAACCAAACGAGGTCTATTCGGTGCGAGGTTGCACTGAGCACCCAATATATGAGAACGAGCGTGTCCAACGCTTCATAAAGTTGCTTGATGAAGCAAACAGGAGCGGTGATGAACGCTACCTTGTGAGGGCGGGGAAGTTGATGTATGCATCGCATTGGAGCTATAGCAAGCGTGCTGGGCTTGGATGCAAAGAGACGGACTTGATCGTGAAGCTCGCGAGGGGATGCGGTGTTGAGCGTGGTGTTTACGGTGCGAAGATAACTGGTGGTGGTTGCGGTGGGACTGTGGTCCTTCTGATCAGGGACGATTCTTTTGGGACGGTTGAATGGATAGCGGATGAGTATCAGAAGCTCTCTGGTATGAAGCCAACTCTTTTCACAGGCACATCAATGGGCGCTTTCCAATTCGGTCACAGGAGGGTTAAGCTATGATGGCTTTGCCACGCCCTCCAAGATACTTCGTTCAAAAGCTTTGGGAGCTTCACTCAATGTTGCGAGAGCACATCATAAGGAAGCGTAACGAGCTCTCGAGCGAATTCCTTGCGCACCCAACCATCACAGATGGCGATGTTGAGTTTGGTGTTGATGCGCTATCAAAGGAGTTGCTCTTTGAGTTTTGTGAGCGGTGGTCTCGTGAGATGCCATTCGTGCTCGTAGCTGAAGGGATACCAAGAAACGGTTGGATGGTCTTCCCCAAAGGTTGCAGTGTCGAAGATGCTCAATTCATACTGGTCGTTGATCCAACAGATGGCAGTCGTGAGCTTATGTATGACAAGCGCAGTGCATGGGTGCTCTCTGGCATTGCACCAAACTTCGGTGAGCGCACTTCACTCAGCGACATCTTGGTAGCAATGCAAACTGAGATACCAACTACGAAGCAATACCTTTCGGATGTGCTTTGGGCGGTGAGAGGCGAAGGCGCATACGCAGAGAGGCACAACTTGCTAACTGGTGAAGCGAAACCATTTACGCTTCAACCGAGCAAAGCATCAACACTTCAACATGGCTTTGCGATGCTGAGCAAGTTCTTCCCTGTGGGGAAAGGGTTGCTATCACAGATTGAAGAGGAACTGCTAAGGAGGTTGCTCGGTGAATCTCGTATACCGCTTGCGTTTGATGACCAATACATATCCACAGGTGGACAGCTTTATGAGCTTATGGTTGGGCATGATCGTTTCAATGCTGATCTGCGTCCGATCGTTTTTGAAGCGCTTGGGTTGAGAGGCGATTCAACACCGCTGTGTGCTCATCCATACGACTTGTGCACTGAGTTGATCGCAAGGGAAGCCGGCGTCATCGTGACCGATGAAAACGGTAGACAGCTCAACGCACCGCTTGACATACGCGTGAATGTCTCTTGGGTTGGATATGCCAACGAGGCTCTGCGGATGCAAATAGAACCTCTCTTACAGGAGCTCCTTTCAAAGCTTCACAAATTCATTCGCCGTTGAAGCATATGCTTCACTCAACAACTGTTATTGGCACTGCCCACTGTAGCACAGACGCGAACACGAGGAGCAAAATCGCAACGACCAAAAGTATGGTGATGCTTTGTCGTATTGATAGCTTCGCTGAGTATCTTCCAACGAGAGCGGGTATGATGATCCCGCCGAGCAAGCCGATAGCGAATATCCATCCGAATACGCTCCCAGTTATGCCCTGCTTTATTGCAGCTGTCTTTGTGAAGGTGACACCAACAATGGTTGGGAACAGTGGACCGAATGAAAGCCCTGCCAACAGCGTTCCGATTATTCCGTGAGCGGGTGTGCGTGCACCAATCATTATGCCGATCGCTATCGCCGCAATCAAACTAAGGACCACAACTGCAACACCCCTTTGTGCTTCTGGGACACCGAGCAAAACGAAGGCTGCTATGAGACGAGCTATCATTAAGCAGATCCAGAAACCTGAAAGGATGGTGTTAGCGCGTTCATCGCTCAGCTCATGGCTTTTAAGGTATGTCGTTATGAAGCCACCCATTGATGCTTCAAGCCCGATGTAAAACAGAAGGCAAATGCCACCAAGCAACACACCAGGTTCGCTTATCAACCCGATTGACCTGACCACATTGAACCCCGGAGGCGCTGGTGGATAGGAACTTATCAGCGCAAGGATTATCGGTGCAAAACATATTGCGCCTATGACAGCAACGGTTTTTGAGTATCCTACGCGTCCAAGCAAAGCAGCAGCTATCAAAGGTGTTATGAAAGCGCCTATGCCGAAAAAGACATTGAGCAGGTTAGATGCTGCAGCTGGGTTCTCACCGCCGAATAGAACAGTCGGACCAAGGACATTGCCAGCTGTGTTAACGCACATCGCACCGATTCCGAGCAAGAGACAAGCAACGAAAGCGGTGGTGTAGTTTTTAGCTCCCGCGAGCATCCAGATGCAGAGACCAGCGAGAAGGAAACCTAAGGTAGCAATGATCATGTAACCGAGTTTGTCCATAGCAGGTCCGATGATAAGCACCGCAATCAAACTGCAGAACATGAGCGCCGATATCAATCCACCAACTTTAGCATCGTCAATCTGGAGCACTTCAGCGAGCTTCAGTTTGACACTCCCGATCACGGAGAAGCATATGCCCAACACAAACACACTCGCAAATGCTACTACCGCAGGTATGTCCACCATCTCTCCTCACCCTCCTTGTCAACCAGATTTGTTAGGCGCTCTCACGAGGCAAAGAGCAACCCTTTTAACGCAGGTTCTCTTTACACTCCTAATTATGTCACAAACGAATGTCGGTGGAATGTTTGGTTTGGATGTATTGCGATTGATACGCAGTGCTATCATGTTATGTGATGCGCAGGCGTAGAAGTCTTGAGTGACGGGTGATAGTATGAAGTGTCCGCTATGTGGTGGTGGGACAAGAGTAACTGACACTCGTCTGACAGAGCAAGGACAAGTGGTGAGGCGTAGGAGGCAATGCTCAAAGTGTAAGCATCGCTTCACAACATATGAGCGTGTGGCACTTGAACCATTGATAGTCATCAAGAAGGACGGGAGGAGGGAATTGTTTGACAGAGGGAAAGTTGAGATGGGCATGATGAAAGCGTGCGAGAAGCGCCCTGTCCCATATGAGGCGATACGACAGGCAGCTGCAGAGATTGAAGAAGAGTTCAGAAGGAAAGGCGTTAGAGAGGTGACTTCAAAGGAAGTCGGTAGGAGGGTTATGGATAAACTGCTTGCGCTTGATGATGTGGCATACATTCGCTTCGCATCAGTCTATCAGGAATTTGATGACGCACGGAGGTTCGCAGAAGCGCTCGCAAAACTCAACAAGTTGAGGAGACGCATTAGGAAGTAACCAAAGCAGACTTTGGGAGGTAACGGTGGGGTATGGGGAGACAGAAACTTTTAAACGCCTTGATGAGGGAAGCCGAGGAGTTGACCTCAAATGAAGCCTTCACTGTGATAGCACCATACTATGACGAGTTGATGGCTGAAGTGCCTTACTCGTATTGGGTGGACTATATCCACAGGATAACAAAGCGTCTTGGACACTCGTTTAAGACGGTTCTTGATTTGGCGTGTGGCACAGGCAATGTCGCAATCGAGTTCGCAAAGAGAGGCTATAGCGTTGTTGGGGTTGATAAGTCTGAAGCGATGATAAAGGAAGCGATGCGCAAGGCGATGATGCATCCAGAGTTGAAACTTGAGTTCTACTGCCAAGACATAACCGAGCTACTTTTGCCGATGCAGTTTGACCTCGCCGTCTGCCTCTTCGATAGCCTCAACTACATCATCGAACCTTCCGCTTTGAAGAAAGCGTTTAAGGCAACATACAATGTCTTGAAGCCGAAGTGTTACTTCATCTTCGACATGAACTCCGAATATGCGCTTTCCGCAAACTTGTTCACACAGGACAACCTTGATAGCGATGATAGACTTAAATACCTCTGGATAAGTTCGTATGACAGCAAGACTAAGCTTTGCCGTGTGGACATGTATTTCCAAATCCAGCTTGAAGACGGTAGGATATTGCGCTTCAAAGAGGTGCACTACCAAAGGGCTTACGATGTTGATGAAGTAATCACATACCTTTTGGATGCGGGCTTTGAATGCGAGCATGTTTTCGAAGCATACACTTTTAGAGCGCCAACCAATAGGAGCACGAGAATTTACTATGTCGCAAAGCGCCTTTGATTGAGAGCCAGAATCAGCTTGCAAGAGCTGACTTGAGCAATCACATCCAGCGGGTTGCCCATGATGAAGGAAACAGCAAGGGAAGAAGTCTTGGTGGAATATACAAAGGAGCGCTCAATTACGCTTAGGTCTGTTTTTGTTGGCTTGGCTGGGACTGTGTTACTCTCGTGGCTTGTTCCAATCTTTGATCTACTCGTGCAAGGGACATGGATTTCCTCCTGCCACCTGCCGATAGGGGTCTTCAACCTGTTTACTCTCCTCGTGTTCGCCAACATAGCTGTTAAGTTTCTGTCACCAAAGCTGGCTCTGACGAGGAAGGAGTTGTTGACCGCCTATTGCATGATGTTAGCAGGTTCTGGATTACCTTCATTTGGTTTCACTGAGTATCTTTTTCCAACGCTTGCAGGGACTTTGTATTACGCTCGTCCAGAGAACCGTTGGGCTGAGCTAACTTTTCAGTATATCCCGCAATGGTTTGTCCCTTGGGATGTAGCTGACGCCATAAGAGCACTCGGTGGGAGAATGCCAGAGCCAACAATTTGGACACGCCTATATGAGCTAATGCCAGTAGCTCTTCGCCCGGGGGGTAGGGAGGTCGTCCGCCTGTTCTACGAGGGGACGCCAGAGGGGATGCCATTGCCACTTTTACCGTGGCTTATCCCAATTTTCGCATGGAGCATATTGGCGATCTCGTTCTTTTGGTCCATGTTCTGCCTTTGTGTCATTTTGCGTCGCCAGTGGCTTGAATATGACCGCTTAACATTCCCGTTAACTCATCCCCCTCTCGAAATGACCGAAGGAATTGATGAGCCTCACACATTTTTCTCGTTTCTGCTCCGTCAAAGGCTGATCTGGTTGGGTGCTCTCATACCTTTCGCCATCCATAGCATCAACGGATTGCACTTCTATTTCCCGTCAATACCAGAAATTCGCCTCACCTTCCCACTTAACCCTTACCTCACAAGTTTCATCTTCAGTCAGATTGGTCCCTTCATCGCGATTGTGCATTTTTCCGTGATAGGTGTGACATTTCTCTTGCCATCCGATTTGGCTTTCAGCCTTTGGTTTTTCTTTTTCGTCTTCATGGCTCAATCCATCTCCCTCACATATTTTGGAATAATCTTCCCGAAATTCCCGGGGTATGCAACGCCTGCGCACGCTGGACTGCAAATGCTTGGGGCATTCTTCGCTATAGTAGCATACATGCTTTGGAACTTTTCAAAAAATTTTGGAAGAAATTTGAAGAGCAGTGGTGAGGAACCACTCAGCTACAAGAACGCCCTCTGTGGCTTCCTTGCAGGATTGCTCATAGCTACGCTATGGTGCGTGGTGAGTGGGGCGTCATTTTCCATAGCTTTGCTGAGCTGGATCACTTTGTTTGTGATTGCAATCTCATTGACAAGGTTTGTCAGCGAGGGTGGTTTGCTATTTGTCCAAGCATTTCGCCCTTCCGACCTCTTTATTGCACTCGTTGGGACAAGGGCATTTAGTGAGCGCCATATGACAGTCATGGCGTTCGTTGAAAAAGTTTTTATGTTTGACTTAAGAACATTCCTCATGCCATTTTTCATGGACAGCTTCAGGATCGCTCATGTGACGGGACTGCCGATAAGGCGACTTTCAAAGGCGATGTGGCTATCAATAATTGCCTCATTAATTGCATCTTCATGGTCATTTTTGCGTCTTGTCTATAGGCGTGGGGCGAACACGATGATGCAAGGTGCTGGCGCTTGGTTCTTACAGCATAGCCCACGACAGGTGCTTGATTTCACAGTAGCTTACTTTGAACAGCCACGAGATCCAACACCACTGAGTAGGGGAACCTTTTTGCTCGGTTTCGTTGTCACAATCATTTTGTATAGATTGCGCCAAATATTTGCATGGTTTCCGCTTCACCCAATTGGCTACGCCATGGGACCAAGTTGGCCGATGATCCAGTTATGGTTTTCAATAATGCTTGGCTGGCTTTTTAAAACCCTCCTTTTGCGCTACGGTGGGTTGAGCGCATTCAGGAAATGGCGTCCTTTCTTCATCGGCTTGCTCATAGGTGAATACTTGACTGCAGGACTGTGGCTCGTTATAGATTATTCATGTGGGAAAGTTGGGCACAGATTCTTCTTGTTTTAGCCCAACAACCAATCTTGGGAGGTGAGTGAAATGCGTTTCTTTTGCACATGCACGATGTTGTTAGTGGCTGGTTGTATCATGATGATGGTGGCAATCAGCAACAACGCACAAGCGCCGTCAAACCCGTATTTTCGGTGGAAGTATGGTCCTCCAAAGGGCAGTGATTATTTCCCAATCGCAGTTTGGTTGCAACACCCAAAGAATGCACAACGCTACAAGGAAGCAGGCTTTAACCTCTATGTCGGTTTGTGGAAAGGACCCACGGAAGAGCAACTTGAGATGCTCCGTGAAGCAAAAATGCAGGTAATTTGCGATCAAAACGAGGTTGGATTGAAGCATCGTGACGACCCTATAATCGTCGGCTGGATGCACCAAGATGAACCCGATAACGCCCAACTCATTGGCGAAGATAAGGCTACAGGTCGGAAAATTTACGGCGGTCCTGTCCCGCCAAGCGAGATCATAGAACGCTACAAGAAAATGAAAGCGAATGACCCAGACAGACCTGTTTTGCTAAACTTAGGGCAAGGTGTTGCAAACGACCTATGGAAGGGGCGCGGCGTTGGTGCTCACCCTGATGATTACTTCACTTATGTCAAAGGTTGCGATATCGTTTCCTTTGATGTTTATCCAGTCGCTGGCTTGAATGACGAGAATTTGCTCTGGTATGTTGCGAAGGGCGTCTCGAGGCTCATCTTCTGGGTTAACTGGAACAAGTCAACAGATGGGGAAAAAATTGTCTGGAATTGTGTTGAATGCACGCGGATAAGGAATCTTGAGAGGAAGCCAACTCCGCACCATGTGCGGGCAGAAGTCTGGATGGCTATTATTCACGGCTCAACGGGGTTGATTTACTTTGTCCACCAATTCCAACCAAAGTTCGTTGAAGCGGCATTGCTCGAGGACGAGGAAATGCTCTCGGCTGTCTCGCAGATAAACCGACAAATACACGAACTTGCCCCCGTTTTGAACAGCCCGACAGTCCAAAACGGCGTCAAAGTCGTCTCAACAAACCCAAATGTTCCAGTTCATACAATGGTCAAAATCTATGGCAATGCCGTATACATATTTGCTGTCGGGATGCGTAACGAAAAAACAAAGGCTATATTCAGCGTTGAAAACATCCCGAAAGGTGCTTCTGCGGATGTGCTTTGGGAAAATAGGCATATTTCCGTAGATAATGGTCGCTTTGAGGACGAGTTCAACCCCTACGATGTCCACATATACAAAATCAAACTCTGAGGAGGGATGCACTATGCGCATACTCTACATTGACATTGACACATTGCGCCCAGACCACCTTGGTTGTTATGGCTACCACCGACGGACATCACCTACGATCGATTGGGTCGCTTCACAGGGTGTTAGGTTTGAGAGGGTTCATGTGAGCGATGCGCCATGCTTACCTTCAAGAACGGCGCTTATAACGGGTCGCTTTGGCTTTCACAACGGCGTTGTAGCACATCATGGGCGCGCTGCTGACCCAATCCCAATCGGTCGCGAGAGGCAATTTAGCACTACTAAAGGGTTTGAGCCCCTATTTTTGATGCTACAGAGGGCAGGGTTTCACACCGTTTCTGTTAGCCCATTTCCGCAACGCCATGCTGCATGGTGGTTTGTTGGCGGCTTGATGGAGTGGTATAACACTGGGAAAAACGGTCTTGAGAGAGCTGACGAAATAAACCCGATTGCCATTGACTGGCTCAAGCGAAATGCGAGGCGAGATAACTGGTTTTTGCACATAAACTATTGGGATCCACATACGCCGTATAGGACGCCCATTGAATACGGCAACCCGTTTGAAGATGACCCTCCACCAAGCTGGCTTACTGAGGAGATTTTGCGTCAACACTGGGAAGGCTGTGGGTATCGCTCCGCACAAGAGCCGTGCACATGGTGGATGGGAAGGAAATGGGAAAGGATGCCAGAAAATATAGCCAACTTGTCGGATTGGAAGCGCTGGATTGATGGCTACGATGTCGGCATAAAATACGCTGATGACCATGTCCGTCAAATACTTGATGTTTTGGATGAAGAGGGCGTGCTCGACGAAACAGCCATTATAATCTCCTCGGATCATGGGGAGAATCAGGGCGAATTGAACTTTTACGGTGACCACCATACTGGCGATTTCATCACCACGAGAGTGCCACTCATAGCCCGAATACCGGGGATAACTGACAATCAAAAGGGGAGAGTTGATAGAGCCTTGCACTATCAGTTTGATTTTGCTGCAACTTTGCTTGAGTTGCTCGGAATCACAATACCAGAAAAGTGGGATGCGAAAAGCTTCGCAAATGCCTTCAAAGAAGGGAAAGAAGAGGGGAGAAGTTACCTTGTTTGTAGTCAGATGGCTTACCTGTGCCAGCGATGCGTCATGTTTGAAAGATGGGCGCTTATACGGACTTATCACCCACAATTCAGTGACTTCCCACCTGTGATGCTTTTTGACATCGTCGAAGACCCACATGAGCTGGTGAACTTGGCGCAATCCCGCCCCGATGTTGTCGAAAAAGGATTAGCAATACTGCAGGAGTGGACTGACGAGATGCTTGCCACTGCCATTGAGCCGATTGACCCTATGCGCATCGTCTTGCAAGAGGGCGGACCTTGGGATGCCAGAAAGGATTGGAGACGCTACTGCGAGAGGTTAAGGGCAACAGGGAGAGAAAAATGGGCTGAAATCATCGAAAAGAGGTTCGCATCGGTTGAGTGAGGTTTCGGTGAACAAAAAACCGCTTTGGTATGGACATAGGGCAATTGAGGGGTGATGAACTATGGCAGGTTTAGTTGTTGCGCCTCAGGTGTTGGCAGTTGAGGAAGGAGTTAAGGTTTTGAGGCAGGGAGGGAACGCTGTTGATTCAGCGGTGACAGCAGCGTTAGTTCAAGGCGTAATTGACCCGCAAATGTGCGGGATCGGCGGATTTGGGGTTGCCCTCGTCTATGAGGCGAAAACGAAACAAACCAAATGCATTGCCTTTCACGCCAGGGCAGGTAGCAAAGCAACGCCAGACATGTGGGCGGACAAAGTTATCCGTGAGGCACCTGATGGGTTCGGTTTTTTCTTGAAGGGCGCTGTCAACGATATTGGCGCTCAATCAGTCGGGGTGCCAGGAACTGTAGCAGGATTGAACGAGTTGCTCAGGCAGTTTGGGACTTGGTCTTGGGAGCAAGTTCTGCAACCAGCTATCCAAATCGCATCGGAAGGCTTCATCGTGACAGCGGAGCTGGCAAGAACATGGAAAACTCATGAAAGGTTTCCTGAGCGCCCATCGCTTTTGCAACGGTTGCAATTCTCGCCAGAGGCTCGTCGCCTCTTTCTAAAACCAGATGGTGCGCCGTATGAGGCTGGCGAAATTTTGAGGAACAGCGATTTGGCTCGGACTTTGGAGCGTTTGTCAAGGCATGGCGCTGAGGAATTCTATCACGGAGCAATCGCTTCTGCAATAGTCGCTGAATTGGAAGGTCATGGCGGGCACATCACCCAGAGCGACATGGAAAACTACCAAGTTCGCTTGCACGAGCCAATTCGTGCAACTTACCGCGACTTTGAGGTCGTCTCAGCCCCATTGCCTGCGGGTGGGTTAGCAGTCTTGCAAATTCTCAACATTTTGGAAGGGTTTGACCTGCGAAGCTTAGGGCACAACTCGCCCGACTACTTGTTCACTGTCGCACAAGCCCTCAAGGCTGCATTCATTTGCAAAGCCCGCTATTATGGCGACCCTGAGTTTGTGGATGTCCCAGTTGATGAATTGCTCTCCAAGGAGTATAACAAAAAGTGGCGTAAAAGGATTGAAAATGGCGAGGTCTTGACAGTCCCAAGAATTGGTGTCAGTGAGCCTCATGGCACAACGCATATAACGGTCATTGATGACGAAGGGAATATCGTGGCACTAACTCACACACTCGGCTCATCTTCAGGAGTCGTTCCAAGAGGGACAGGCTTCATGCTCAACAACGCGATGGTTAGCTTTCACCCATTGCCGGGGCATCCAAACTCAATTGCGCCAGGAAAAGCAAGGGTTTCTGGGATGGCTCCAACGATTGTCTTCAAGGATGGTGAACCTTTTCTTGTCCTGGGGGCACCAGGTGGAGCAAGAATCGTCAGCGCTATTGCCCAAGTTTTGCTGAATATCGTTGAGTTTGGCATGTCACCAATTGAGGCAGTTTCAGCACCGAGGTTTGATGCACAAGTCCACGAGATTGAATGTCAAGCCAGAATACCCTCTTGGGTGCTGGAAGAGGTTCAAAGGCGAGGGCAACCTTGCGTCAAATTGCCACAAAGCTACGGTGGTATTGCCTTGGTGCAATTGGCTGTGAAGCAAGGCGACAAATGGACGGGCGCTTCCGACCCCGCATGTGGCGGCACAGCCCTACAGGTTTGTGACTACTTGCAAAAGTAACAAGGTGTGTGGAAGTATGGGGAAACCTCGGAGATGGCAAAGCAAGCGATTTTGCCGGGTGAACAACTTTCTGTCATCGTCCCGAAGGGCAAGGACGGGCAAATTTGGGCATTGCGGGGTTGGAGTTTGCGGTGCATCATGGAACTTTACGATGTCACACACTTTGTGGCTCGTCACCCTTCCGAATTGCTCACGCCCGAAGACGCGCTGAAGTGAGAAGCCAATAAAAAGAAAATTCGCCGACTAAAGTCGGTGCTCAGTTTCTTCGTCACCGACTACGGACTGAAGTCCGTAGCATGAATGGCTTTTGCTGTGCCGAGAAAAATCCATGCCACTGACTTCAGTCAGTGGTTGATGACGAAATTTTCCTGAGCGCCGAATTCATTCGGCGTCTGGGAGGGCGAACCCTAAAATCGGTGCGGTGTGCTGAGTGCGAAGTGCAACGGTTAAGCGCCGAAATTTTTGGCAGTGCAGGAGCATCGCCCCTCCACGATTCTCTCCTTTCCCTCGTCAGCGTCGTTCTCGTCGCCACAACTCAAGAATCCTTTCCACCTCTCTTGCGGACAAGCGAAAGCCTGACGCCACTAAGTCCCTAAGAGTCTGTTCAAAGTTTTCAACGAAGCCCTTTTCTGATGCCATCAGCAGCACGCCGACCGTGCCCACCACTTTAAGCCCCATTGCCTCGGCTTGAAGGCGAGCGAGTCTGTCATCCAAAATTACCCAATCCGCGTTGGTTTCTTGAGCCAAAACGATGCACTCAGCCTCACCTTTCCCTAAACCGCTAACTTGAAGCACTCTAACAGCGACCTCATTTTCAACAGGGCGCGCATGAATCCAATTGGCAGAAGCGACTTCTTGAGAGCCGGGACGACCAATGCCCCTCATCACGACTTCGTTATAAACTTCGCGTGGGATGAGGACCTTAACGAAAAGCGCCCTGAGAACCTCAAGCCTTTGAATGGCTGAAAGGTGGATAAGTGGTGAAGCGTTAGCGACGACCATCATACCTCTAACCCTTCCCTCAGACCTTTCCAATCAGCGGCGGCATCTTCCGCAGAGTAGCGGATGTAAAGGTTGTAGCGAGCCATGAATGTCGGTATTTCGGTCATTGGGATTTCTGCAATCTCTGCCACTTTGCCGAGCGATATCCTCCCTTGGCGGTAAAGTTCTGCGGCAATCAATTCGCGGATGACTTTAGCAAGTTCGCTTTCGGGGACTCCTAACGCTGCCAAAACCGACTTAGGCAATTCAAGGACGACAGTGATTTTCTCCACAGTGCTTCACCTCGCTTCATATTTTGCCTCCCGCTACTCCAACCTCACATAGTCCAACTCGACGACGATGCCCGCACCGCTGCCGGGGTCAAGGCGCAATTGGGTGATGGTGCCTTTCCATTCGGGCGATTGGGTCAGGTCAATTCGCAGTTCGTGCCATTGCCCATCTGTCGGCAACGGGAATCGGACGCTTTTGCTTTCGCTCCAATTCGGCTCATCTTCGCGAACCCAAAAGACTTGCCCGATAGGTT
>Ga0272445_1002043_pt1 | contig 14435 bp, 12 predicted proteins | sample YNPCB0031_FD_194404 | JGI IMG/M metagenome (GOLD analysis project Ga0272445, IMG submission 194404) | Hot spring sediment microbial communities from Yellowstone National Park, WY, United States - YNP-CB-003-1 | ecosystem: Environmental > Aquatic > Thermal springs > Hot (42-90C) > Sediment... | reverse complement strand
TATCTTCTCCATGGATAGATGCTAAGATATACTAAAGGGCTGCTCTGATATGAAGATTAGAGGTTGATAGCAACCTTCACGTTAAGCTTTAATTTATTCTCCCGAGACTACCTTAAGCATCACAAATGGATAAGCCTGAAATTCTTCGAAGAGTATGACTAATCAAAACAGTATTCCTCCTCTATCCCTAGCTACTTAGAGTTTGTTTTTGACGTTCTTACTTACCTAAATTTGTTTGAAAGATCCTTCAGACATCTTAAGGAGAAGACAATAGTATTCCATCATAAGATGAGTGAAAGAAACTACATACAAGGTATCACAAACATCAAACTATTCCTAAACCTATCCACAATATACTATCAGGCCGTGGGGCAGAAAGTGAGTAAAAATGCTTATCCGGATATTATTTTTTGCTCGCAAACAAGGTTTAAATATAGCGTAAGAGAGTGTTCATGCATGAGCGATAAAATGAAAATATCAAGAAGAGAATGGTTAAGGGTTACTGCTGGGACAATTGTGGGTATAGCTGTTGGGGGAGTTGCTGGATATTATATAAGGGGTCTGGTAGCTCCTCCCCCACCCTCTGTGCGAGAATTTAATTTCATGACGTATTCAGCGAAAGTAGATGAATGGTTTCCGGTGATTCTATATCGATATAGGAAGGAGAGAAGACCTGACGTATCGGTCACTTTTAGAAGAGTTGAATGGTTGGATTGGCCCGTGGCGTTTAGCTCTGCAATTGCTGCAGGAGAAAAGCTTGACTTCATATTATATGATCCACACTGGGCATCCAAATACGTTGAGCAAGGTCTCATACCCGATCATTATAAGCTCTTTCCAAAGGAGTTCTTGAGGGATTGGTATGAATGGACTTTAGAAGCTAATGTCGTGGCAAGCGGCAAGGCTCGAATTTTGTCAGGAATACCCTACGATGTCCAGACGTTCGGAATATATTATAACAAGAAAATTTTTGGAGACTCATGAATAGAAGTCCCTGAATGGTTAAATAAAGATCATCCTGATGTGTTTACTAAAGATGAATTTTATGAAGTTTGTGAAACACTAAGGAAGAAAGGTATAGACCCCATCGCATTCGCTGGAGGAGAAAGTTGGTACTATATATTTCCCTTCTATTTTGCCATACTTCAATTCCAGTCAGATCCAGTTGGATTTGCCATAAACTCTATGAAAGGTAGAATAAGGTATGATGGCCCAGAATATGTACAAATATTTGAAGAAGCGAAGAATTTGTCGAAGTATTTTGCAAAAGGATTTATGGCTGAGAAAGAATCAACTGCAGCATCACTCTACGTAGCAGGTAAGACTGCAATGTTTATTGGCGGGACATGGGCGAGGAGATATATGATGACAGTTGCACCTCCAGACTTCCCTTGGGGAGTTATGCCGGTGCCGTATAATCCGCCTTTACATGGGGCAAGCTTCGGAGGGACTTCGCCTTCATGGGCTATTCTTTCAACGGTTAAAGATGAAAATCTTGATATAGTCATAGATCTAATAAAGTTCGCATGCAGAGATGATAATATACTAGTCTACACGTCAATAGACCCGGGAGTTGGGCTGCCATTCAAACCGACCTATAAGGATAAAGTAGTAGAGCAAGGCCTCTTTAAACCCATCGGAATATTTGATAGTTTCCTAAGGATCTCCCAGTTTGCTAAGGTGTGGCTTGACTGGGTCTATGAGCCTGAGATTGTTACCGCAATAAACACTGAGGTGTCCAATGTTATACAGGGAGTTCATACACCTAGAGAGGCAGCACAAGAGGTCCAAAGAGTGCATGATAAATTAGTAAAAGAGGGGAAAACATATTACTCCCAAGAATAAAACTCTAAATATACTTTTTTTTATTCCTGCACTTTCATTTTATATTTTGTTTTATCTAGTTCCAATCATAGTTTCTTTTTTAATAAGTTTTACTCAATGGACACCCTTGAATCCAACTCTAATTAGGTTAGTAGGGTTATCAAACTACTCGAGACTAGCAGATGATCCTTACTTTTGGAGTTCACTTACAATCAGCCTGATACTTACGGGTGCTACGCTCATAATAGAGAATACCCTAGGTCTTTTACTAGCTGTTCTAGTATCTCAAGCTCTGCGGGGCAGACGTTTATACAATACGTTAATATTTGCTCCAGTAGTTATTCCACCTATTTACGTTGGAATCCTCTGGTCATGGTTTGCACATAAAGATCTTGGCCTTATTAGTCCGCTTTTTCAATTTTTTTCTGGAGAAAAAATTGCATTACTTGGTGAACCATTTACAGCCCTGTTAACTATAATTGTAGCGAATAATTGGAAGTGGATAGGGTTTGCATTTGCTATTTATCTCGCTTCTCTTCAAGAGATCCCTTCGAATCTATATGAGGCGGCTCAACTTGATGGTGCAAACAGATTTAGAATATTCTTTCACATAATTTTACCGATGCTGAAGAAGACGATCATAATGTTGAGTGTACTGATCACTGCTGGGGCTTTTCAAACTTTTGACCTTGTTTATTCTATGACTGAAGGAGGACCCGCCCGTTCAACAGAAGTTCTGCCCTTATATATTTACAGGGTCGCATTTTTCTATTATGATGTCGGATTAGCTTCAGCCATGGCCGTTATAATGTTTCTCATAACATTATCAGTATCATTCATTTACTTACGGATTCTGAGGGGAGAATAAGTGATGAAAAACCCCGAAAAAACTCAATTGGTTATCCATGTCTTATTAATTACTGCTACAGTTTTTTTCATGTTACCTATAGCATGGCTTACATGGTCTTCTTTCAAATCGACAAGAGAACTTTTCGAACACCCCTGGCCTCCAAGAGATCCTACTTACATCAACTTTGTCAATGCCTTCTCCATGATGAATTTCTTGAGAGCCGTTGCAAACAGTTTGATAATCACGGGAGCTGTCGTAGTCACGACTTTATTCGTCTCAGCATTAGTAGCTTATCCTCTTGCTGTTTATAGATTCAGAGGTAGGTCTTTTCTCTTGGCTTTCATAATGAGCGGCATGCTTGTCCCAAGCCAGGTCACTTTTATTCCGCTCTTCATAGAATTAAAAATTCTTGGATTGATTAACACTCTATTAGGAGTAATATTGCCACAAATTGCAAATGGAATACCGCTCGCCGTCCTAATACTTGTACCCTTTTTTAGAGGAGTCCTAAGGGAAGTAATAGAATCCTCGAGAGTTGATGGGTGCTCAGAGATGGGCATACTTTTCAGAATAGTTATCCCTTTGTCTAAGCCCGCTTTTATCTTTGTCGGAATTTTTAAGGGAATACTGACATGGTCTGAATTTGTTATACCTTTAATAGTCCTCTACAACGAGGAACTTTACCCATTGACGTTGACCATGCAGGTGTTTAAGCAGCATTATGCTGGAGTATACTGGCCAGAAATGTTTGCTGGTTTAACGCTTAACATTCTGCCAATGCTGGTATTATACATATTATTTTCAACTAAGTTTATTCAAGGGTTAACGATGGGTGCTGTAAAAGGTTAACTAAGCATTTGTATTCCCTCTTCTGTAATTATATAAGATAAGAATTTTGAAGGGATTACTTCAAAATATGGATTTTTTGCAGTTATGTTGTCTAATACGTTCTGAGGCAACACCTCAGAAAGTTCACGCTCTTCTATCGAAACTTCATAGCTTGGACTTTTTTTCATCGAGTCGGCCACGACTATAAAAGGAACTTGGAATTCTTTCGCAGCTAAAGCTATTAATAGAGTCCCAATCTTGTTCACTATAGAATTATCGGGTAGAATACTATCAGCGCCCACTATAACTTTATCAACATTTGTTATAACTGTGCCTACAGCAGCATCAACTATCAACGTTACATTGATTCCTTCTTTTGCGAGAGCATAAGCTGTTTCCCTTCCTTCCATAGATGGTCTCGACTCGGTTACAATCACATCTATCTTCTTGGTCTTCGCTGCTCTAATCAAACAGCCGAGCACAGTATTACTATAACTATGTGTCAATATAGTATCTCCTTCAGCGATAAGCTCATTAGCATATTCAGAGATTTTTGTCAACGTTTTCCTAGACTTGTCTATAAGCTCGTCGCATTTCTTAGCAAACACATTAATACATTCTTCTATAGGTGCACCTTTTTCCAATAATTTTTTAAATTCGGATATCGCAGAGGATACATAGTTTCTCACAGATATCATGGAAGGTCTAAGACTAGAGATGTAGTCTCCATACCTTACTATTTCTGAAAGTAGTTCTTCCTCATTATTCTTGGGTAGCATCTCTACTTTTAGTTTTAAAGCTACTAACGATGCCTCCACAACCTTACTCGCTCCCCTTATAACGTTCTTTCTTATGAGTTCTTCTATTTGGTATATATTATTCCAAGACAAGAGTGATCACCAACCCATCTTAAGTAAAACCTCCTGGACTTTAAACATATTTTTTCTTTTCACCAAAAAATCTTTCAATTCTAATAGTGTAGGTAATGCTGTTCTACTTCCTATCTTCGTTACAGCAAATGCCCCCATAGCATTAGCTATGACTGCTGATTCAATTGGACTTAATCCATTTAATAATCCCATAGTTAATCCAGCACAAAAAGCATCTCCTGCACCACCGGGGTCTCTAGTTTTAACTTTGAACGATGGAATAAAATTAACTTTATCTTCATAGAAAATGATGCAGCCCCTCCGACCCAGCTTAACAGCAATTATCTCAGGGCCGGCTTTATTTAATTCCAGCAATCCATTCTTTACATTTTTCAGACCAGTCAGCATAAATAATTCATCTTCATTAGGAGTTATCACATTTACGTACTTTAATACTCTCTTTAACGCTTTAAGACCACTATTAGGAAGATAGGGACATGGGTCTAGGATTACCATGATCCCCTCCTTCTTTGCCAATTTTAAAACTTTTTCCGTCGTCTCTCTTAATGGTTTTTCTATAAAATTATATCCGCTTACAGTGAGAATTGTAATTTGATCCAAAAATGAAAGGTCTAGTTCCTCAAATTTTAAACTAGCATACGTCTTCCAGAAGGATATTGAAGCTCTCTTTTTCCGTTTATCTATAAGCACTGTTGCAAGACCAGTTTTTATCGACTCATCAATAACCATGTAGTCCACAATAACACCATCTTTCTTAAATTCATCGAGTAAATTTTTCCCGAATATATCACATCCGATTTTTCCAATAAATAATACCGGAATGTTAAGACGGGCTAAAGCTGCTGCATAATTTGCTGCAGAACCGCCAGGTAGAAAATGATATTCACGAAGGCGATATGTTTTTGTAGTTATAGGTAGATTGTCAATTTCTAGTATCAAGTCCATAACTATATCTCCTAACACGCCGACCCTCCTTTTCATCTGTTCGGTAAAATAAACATCAGTGAGAAATATACTTAACTCTTTGGCGTTATTATTTTTTTCTTGATTAAGTCTCTCTTCATAAGTCTAGTCCTACTGTAAAATTCTAAAACGTTCAGGCATACTGGCGGTTATTCTCTACGTTTATCTTTTTAATTTTTGTAATAGCTAGTGAAGAAAAAGCATTAACGAATTTTTCTAGATCTATCTTATATTTCCCAGCCTAGGAAATTTCTAAATTACCAGAACTCTAAGAATCATCACACCAAAGCAGCAACAAGATAGACCATAAGTAAGTGGGGTTTACTAACACGCTAACCATTAGTAATCGCGCTTCTATAGAATGTTGCCGATGCACGTATTTTGCTAGTTCTTTCACGGGTTCTTTATTTGTTGGTTTTCTAAGTCCTCATCCTCTATATTTTGGAGTACTTTAAGATGAGTATCCATCTATTTCTTAGATGCGCCTCTTCTAGCTACTAGGAATATTCTTAAGTGTGGCAAGTCCATCCTCACGGCTATTGATATATACTTCTTCTCTAGTGTATTCTCTTAACGTATGGTTTACCTTTTCAAGTACGTTCTGAGTGAACCTGCAAATATCTTTGAGGAGGTCAACATTTTTATCTCACAGAGTCTGATTTATCTAGGCTCTACAAACCTCAAAACTTTACGCTTCTCACAACCATTAATAAACACTGATATTTAATGTTATGTTTTGTTTTATTTGTATTTTCCTCCAATTCTTAATGAAGACCTCCTATAAACTTAAGGAAAAGTCTTATACGACCTATCCTTAGATTCTGAGACAGTACTCGATAAAAGCTTGAGTGTAAATGTTAGGCATAGCATCAGTATTTCTTCTACTACTGTTAGTCTAGAAGTAATGCATAATTGTTCTAGTCTTTCCATTAAGTGCCCCAGCAAAACTCTTACATCAATATTTTCTCCAAGCCCAATCCTCTTGTACAACCCATAACAGACCACATTTATATAGTCCAGTATAAGTTGTAACACCGTTAAACCATCTAATGCACCTAAAAATCTTGAGAAAAACCTTCATCAGGTAAAGTCTACAAAGTTCACAATAACATACATATGAGAGAAAGACACATATATCAATAACATTCTCGACATACACGTAGATAAATTATTACTTACTAAATGAATAATAAAATAAGTTGGGAATAACTTAACCATTGCTAAATCATTTATTTTCTATATTATTGCTTGCTCTGTCTTTGAATCAAATATGTGGAGTCTTTCTAATGGGAAGTAAACCCATACTTTTTCTCCAATTGGTGGTAGCCATGTAGTTGCTGGTACAACTGCTTTTAGAAGATATTCTCCAGCCTTCAAGTCTACGATAATATTTGAGCCCATAGGCTCTACAACATAAAGGTCTGCTTGGAAGACTGAATCAGGCTTCCTCTCGATAGATAGAGATGCATCTTCAGGTCTGAAACCAAGAACCACTTTCTCGCTAGAAGCTCTGCTCTTTACAATATTTGCCAGCCCCTGCTCTATTCGGTATTTGAAGAAACCCGCATCAAGAAATACTTGGTTATTCTCTTCAACTATATCTGCCTGTATGAAATTCATTGGTGGAGTTCCTATGAATCCTCCAACGAATATATTTGCAGGTTTTTCGTAGATTACGTGGGGTGAGTCGTATTGTAGGATTAGACCGTTATTCATTACTGCGATTCTGTCTGCCATCGCCATCGCTTCTGCTTGATCATGTGTGACGTAGATTGTTGTAATCTTTAAGTCTTTTTGGAGTTTTTTCAGTTCGGCTCTCATGTAAACTCTAAGCTTAGCGTCTAGATTGCTTAAAGGCTCATCCATAAGCCATACCTGTGGATTCCTGACCAATGCTCTCCCCAAGGCTACTCTCTGCTGTTCTCCACCGCTAAGCTGTCTAGGCTTTCTAGATAAGAGGTGGTCTATCTGTAGTAGTTTTGCAACTTCCTTCACTCTCCTATCTATTTCTTCTTTGTGGAGTTTTCTCATCTTTAATGGAAAAGCAAGATTATCAAAAACCGACATATGCGGGTACAGTGCATAGCTTTGGAAAACCATTGCAACATCCCTGTCTTTAGGTGGTAAGTCATTCACAAGCCTATCACCAATGTAGATCTCTCCTTCATCAGGGGTTTCTAATCCTGCTATACATCTAAGAGTAGTAGTCTTACCGCATCCCGAGGGACCTAAGAGTACTACAAACTCTCCATCTAAAACCTCGAATGAAATACGATTAACAGCTATTGTTTTATCAAAAACTTTACGAAGGTTAATAACCCTAACACGACTCAATTACACTCACCACTTCTACTGAGACATTAACCATTATAAAAAGATCCTATCAGCTAAGTTATATTCCTCCTCGAGTTTTTATTGTTATGAGTAGATTCATGATCATAACCATAGTTGATGCGTGGTTTTTATCAGCTTAACATCCCAACAATCTATATCTTTGCGGAGTCTCTTGAACAGCATTAGACAGCGTAACTGTGTGAGCATCCCACGTAATAGTTAATTTTTGAATCCATATAGGCTTGATATCCTGCCGAGGGTATAGTCTAACACATGTACAAGAGAGCAAAACAGAAAACATTCCATAAACATGAGAGGAAAATCTCAAGTAAGAGTTAACAGGATCGATGAGCCCAGGTTTAAATAGAGCAAAATTCATGGTGATCTATTGTGTCTCTTCTAGAGAAGATTTTCGGTGTTTCAAAGCCAATAATCGGGATGATCCACTTAAGGTCTTTGCCTGGTTCACCCGGTTCCATGCACTTCGAAGATATTTTAGAATATGCTTTAAAAGATGCTGAGAACCTTATACAAGGAGAAGTTGATGGATTACTGATTGAGAATTTTATGGATTCCCCATTTTATCCTCGGAAGGTCCCGCCACACATCATTTCATGCATGACCATTATAGCCTGGGAAGTGAAAAAAAGGTACAATAAACCTATAGGGATAAATGTTTTAAGAAATGATGCGATAGCAGCACTTGCAATAGCATCATCGATTAATGCAGACTTTATTAGAGTAAATGTGCACATTGGGTGCGTCGCCACGGACCAAGGAATAATCCAAGGAGAAGCTTACAAGACCTTAAGATATAGATTGCTCTTGGGAAGTGATGTAAAGATATTTGCTGATGTAGCCTCGAAGCATGGGAAGCTGATCTATGAGCCGCCATTACCTCAGCTAGCTAGAGACACTTATTATCGAGGCAAAGCAGATGCTTTAATCATTACAGGGCCTGAGACAGGAAGCGAAGTGAAAATCGAAGAACTAGAGATAGTCAAGAGAGCTGTCCCGGAGGCACCAATACTGGTTGGGAGCGGTGTAAATACTGAGAACATACATAAAATTTTAAATTACGCAGACGGAGCCATTGTCGGAACGTATTTTAAGATTAATGGAATAGTGTGGAATTCTGTTGACTTAGAAAGGGTCAGGGAATTTATGCAAAAAGTTAGAAAGCTACGTTAAGTTTTGCTAGCGCTTTTTCTAGGCAAGGTAATACGGTTTTTACTCATCTCTAATGTTCAATAGTTTTTCAGCTACCTCTTTAAGTTTTATATTGTTGACCTCCTCAACGATTTTTACCAGAGAAGTTGGGAATACTTTTGCGTCATGCAGCGCGCCACATATTGCTCCGGCTATTGATGCAATTGTATCCGAGTCACCTCCACAATTAACGGCTAACGTTATCGCATCAAATGGGTCTCCATCTGCTATTTTTACTATAGCGATCGCTGATGGGATGGACTCGTTTGCTGCTATCCCCATTCCAATATATTCATAGAGCATAATGCATGCTTCTTCAACATTGCCAGCTCTATTAACTAGTTCTAAAGCAAGCTGTATTCTTTTCTCAACCGATGCAGAGGGATATCTAAACCCTAATCTCTCCCCTTTGCGAGCCCCATAAAGAGCGGCATTGATAATCTTCTCAGTATCCGAGTTCTCATCAAAAGCTGAAGAGATAGCACATGCCACAGCAGCTGCTGCTGAAATCGCAACATTTGTTCCATGCGTTGGTAAGCATATTTTATAAACATCCCGAATAGTTTTATCCAGATTTCTCCTATCCACAATCCCTATGGGAGATATCTTCATTGCTGCACCATTAGTTGATCCGAACTTTCCAGCTTCTTTAAAACTTATTCCATGAAGAATCCTTGTAAGTGCATTTCTAGTACTTGGCCCTAAATATTCTGTTTGAAAAATGTTTCTTTCTTGAGCCCACTCTAGTAGGCATTTAACATAACATTCAACTTCTATTCTGCCGCACCTTATTATAGAGTCTGCTAGAAGAAGCGTCATTTCTGTATCATCAGTTACTTGACCCGCTTTAAAGCCCGCGTGTATTGGATGGTCTTTTGGAGGTTCTATGAACCCTCTAACAAGTCCATATCTCTCTCTTATCTCTTTTGGAGTCATAAACGTCGTAGGAGACCCCATGGCATCACCTATTGCCACTCCTAAAAGACAACCATATGCTTTCATTAATTCCGAATCCATGTAAGTAACCCCGCTATAATACGCCTAGACCAGTTAAATGTATAGATATTCCTATTGCTATTAAAATCAATCATGTGTTATAGAGTCTATTTTTAACATCTATATGTCATGTAGCATGGTTTTATTTTTGGATTCACCAAAACCTCTAACCAACGTGGCAATTGCTAAGTTTTTGTCTAATCCCTCTAACTAACATTTGAGTCATTAAAGCTATCTTTCCTTGATTTTTCCAGAAGGATCCACCTCTTAAAGGAAGATTTATAAAAGACTTGGACTTTTCAAGATGAAAAATATCGTTCTACTAAGAGCCTGAATCGGCCGTCTAATGATGTAGATTGGATAATCCATCCTATGCAGGAGATGCAGTAGACTTATCTCGAGCGACAAGCCAAGTATGGGTCGCGAGTCTAGAATGGTTAAGGCATACCTACCCTATACAATAGGTTGAGATTATGCGTTCCGTGACAAGAATGTTCGGGGAAGTAACCGACACGTGGAATCTAGTAACTGGATGTATGCATGGCTGCGTCTACTGCTGGTGTAGGAGATATGCTAAGCGTCTATCAGAGATGGGTATTGAACCATATTCTACCAGAGGCTTCCAGCCAACCTTCATCGATGCTAGGCTTAGGAAGAAGTTTTCAAGGAACTCCTTTGTCTTAGTCTCGGATATGGGCGACCTCTTTGGAGATTGGGTTCCAAGAGAGTGGATAGAGAGGGTTTTGGATACCATTAGGATGTGGCCACACACTTACTTTCTACTGCTTACAAAGAATCCTAAGAGGTATCTCAGCTTCAGTCTGCCTGAGAACGTTGTAGCAGGGGCCACGATCGAGAGCAACAGAGACTATCCAAGCCTTTCAAAAGCCCCACCACAATCAGAGAGGATAGATGCTATGAAGAGGCTAACGCATAAGCATAAAGCTGTGGTCGTAGAGCCGATCCTTGAATTCGACTTGGAAGAGTTTACAGAGGCCATAAGAGAGATATCGCCGTCCTTCGTCTACATAGGCTATGATAACTATGGATTCAAACTACCCGAGCCCGGACTAGAAAAGACTATGGAGTTCATCAGCAGGCTTAAAGGATTTACTGACGTGAGGGTTAGAACAATCAGGAAGGCATGGTATGAGGTATAACTCTAACTTTATAATACGTTTCCGAGAGCCGATTCAAGCTCCCCGACATCCATTTCTCCAGCCTCGCTCCGTACGATCCTATGTTCTCTGTCGAGTACGAAGAATGTTGGCACGCCCCACACACCGTACTTATCAAACATCTTCCCATCTAGGTCTATGAGTATTGCCAGTGTAAGGTTATACCTTTCCTTTACCTCGCTCACACCTTCTTCACCGTAGGATACCATTATAAATGCAACTTCATCCCCATACTTCTCATATAGCTGCTCTACCTTTGGCATCATGTTCAGGCAGTGCGGGCAGTATAGTGAGAAGAACTCTAAATCAATATGTCCTAATCCTCGAGCACACGTTATTCTTAACAACTTTTATGGAAAGAAGTTTATTAAGCCTTTCAAGTTAGATGCTGGGTAAGATCATTCAAAAGCTGTGAACAATTATCTTCAATGTCTACTCTCTGTTCTTATAAAAGTTAACTGAGATTTATTTTTGTCTTCTCAGTAACTGGCCTCATGGTCTCAAGAAATTCTTTAGATACTTCAAGAAATATCTCCGTCTGATATTCTTCAAAGTACTAGCCTATTTTGACAGGTTTCAGTTTTACTTACTTAAATAGTACGATGTCACATCTTCAGCATGGTATTAAAAGAGATGTCTGAAGTCTCCGGACTAGGTTTCATCACGGTTTCCGATGGTACCATTCTAAAGTTTAAAATATCGATAGTCGATGTTAGAGAAATCGAGGGGTTTTCTCCCCATTTGGCGGTGTTGTTTTCGATGTGAAAGCTATAGGTGGTGTTTCAGCATATAAGGTGCCTGAAGAGCTTAAGAAAACTGTAGCCGATAAGCGTATCGCACCGCAAGAACCACCTCAGGATGGCTGGGAGATTCTTGAGATAAAAGAACAGAAGCCCGCTGTGGTGGAAGAGGCTGTGGAGTCATCTAAAGGCAAATTCGTAGTGCGTGTAGTTGGTGAAGCAGTAATGGTTGCGCGCAATACGAATTATAAGACCCCCCATAACGAACCTATATATTGGGTGTCTTGGGTTTATAAGATCTCATGGAGGCCTGTTAAAAGTGAGAAATAGGGTGTGCAGAATATGAATGAGGAATCAACATTGATTCTCATCGGACATTTTGAAGACGGCATAATAGAAAAGCCTGGAACTAGAAATACCGATAATACTGCTATAGTAATCATGGGAATCAGTAGGAGGCTTACTGGATGGAATATTGGTTCGGTTGAAGAGCCGAAACTTGATGGCTATAGTGCGCGTCTTCTATATTCTCTAAGCGAATTAGCTAATGAATGGCCGGAAATCATGAAGATTGCGGGGAGGTTAAGTCGGCGTGAGAAGCTTACTGAGAAGGATGAGATGTGGGTAAATGGGTTAGCAGAAGCAACAGGGTGGGATAGAAATGCCATTCTCGATGAATTGATGAATATAGCTGTAGATCCTTCTGAAAGGGCTAGGAGGTACAAAGAACTTTACAAGGAATATTTTGAGGAAGCTAAAAAACTTAGAGAGAAAGGCGATCTTAGACAAGCGGGCGAAAAGTTGTGGGGAGCTGTAACAGCATTGATAAAGCTTTATGCAGCAATCAAGAATGTTTTCATACCGCATTGGTGCAGGGGTAAGATAGATAACTTCATAGCAAGCAATATTGAGGAAAAATATAAAGAACTGTTTAGAAGCCTACTCGATAATGCAGAAGCGCTCCACGTAAACTTCTACGAGGGAGATCTCAGTGAGAAGGCCTTCGAGGAGAGATGGGAAAAGATTCTAAAGCTCCTTGAGGAAGCTAGGAAAATCGTTAATAAGAGATTATCGTAATAATGAGTATCCACATCTCTACCCTGCCGATTAGGTAATACAGTTTATGTACCACATTTAGAGAATAGCCTCTCCAGCCATTACTTAAAGATTTAAAATTTGCAAATGAGGAAAGCATTAAGTAAAGTTGACAAGGTTTTTGGGATAATTGATTAAAGGCTTGGAGGGATAAACTCTTGAAAGCCTTACTATTTGCCTCACCTGATGTAATATATGGATTTGACTTATTCATAAAAGCTCCAAACCTCGGACTTACATCGATAGCTGCTAATACAGATGAGGCTGAGGTGAAGGTTGCGGATCTCGTGTTAGTGAAGGATGCTGTAAGGTATGTTAAGGACGCAGTTAGGCTTCATAGACCGGACATAGTTGGCTTCTCATGTATGACATTCCAATACCCTACCGCTGTAGCATTAGCTAAAGTCGTTAAGGAAGTGGATAGAAGTATAAAAGTTGTCTTCGGCGGTTATCATCCAACCCTAACCTATCATGAACCCCAACCAGATTGTATAGATTTCATTGTAAGAGGTGAAGGGGAGCAGACGTTCCATGAACTCATCCTCGCATTAAAGGGCGTGATGAGGATTGAAGATATCAAGGGCTTAAGCTTTAGGTCTGACGGCGGCTTCAGGCATAATGAGCCGAGAGCCCTCCTAAACCTCGATACGCTAAAGATTCCAAATAGGGATGCGAGAATAATAAAAGGGTTTCATGCTTTTGGCAGACCACTAGACGTTGTGGAGACTTCAAGAGGCTGCACAATAGGTTATAGATACTGCTGTATCCAAAGCATGTATGGGAAGAGCTTTAGAACGTACAGGATAGAAAGGGTCTTAGAGGATATATATGATGCTGTAAAGCATGGAGCGAAGAGTATACTATTCGTGGATGATAACGTAACTCTAGATAGTAAGAGGTTTCGAAGGATATGTGAAGCAATCATAGAGCATGGTCTCAACCATTTACATTACTATATTCAGGCAAGCGTTCATGGATTGAGTGAACCGGGTATCATTAAGACCATGGTAAAGGCTGGGTTTAAAGCAGTATTTCTAGGGATAGAATCTATGCTCCATACTAACCTAAGATTCTTATCGCCGAGAAAGTCGTATCTGTATACATCTGATACAGTACGCAGAATCGTGGGGAAACTGAGGGAAGAGGGTATCATAGTGATAGGCGGCTTCATCCTTGGAAACCCGGAGGATAGCGTAGCAGAGTTCTGGTACCACTTGGAAGAGGCTAGAAGACTCAAAATAGACCTACCCATCTTCTCTATATCTACGCCATACCCTGGAACCGAGCTTAGAGAAGAATTAAAGAAGCTAGGACTGCTTACGAACCCAGACGATTATTCAAGATACACTTGCTTTGAAGCTAACATCAAGACGAAGAATCTATCATCAGAGGATATAGATGATTTAGAGTGGAGGCTGTATCACGAATGGTATAAAACAATGGGCTGGTTCTTTTGGAATAACATCAAAAAGCACTACCCCATATACACAATTAAGGCAATTCTGAAGACGTACCCAAAGCACTTCTT
>Ga0272445_1002042_pt1 | contig 14440 bp, 15 predicted proteins | sample YNPCB0031_FD_194404 | JGI IMG/M metagenome (GOLD analysis project Ga0272445, IMG submission 194404) | Hot spring sediment microbial communities from Yellowstone National Park, WY, United States - YNP-CB-003-1 | ecosystem: Environmental > Aquatic > Thermal springs > Hot (42-90C) > Sediment... | reverse complement strand
ATGCTTTCCGTCTTTGTTGTTATGGGTCAGCCTCCAAGGGTTTTTTATGTTCTATTATATCCCACGCCCAATTCTATAATCTTTTATGATTTAATAGTTTTATCTGGATACTTAATTTTAAATTTGATTTGTGGATGGACAGTTTTGCATGCTGAGTACAAAGGAGTGAAATATCCTGCTTGGTTAAAACCTATTATTTATTTAGCCATACTTTGGGGTCCATCTATTCATATTGTTACCGCATTTTTACTTCAGGGTTTGCCAGGAAGGGACTATTGGTTAACCGCTATAATGGCTCCGAGGTTTTTAGCCTCAGCTTTTTCAGCCGGTCCAGCTCTTTTAATAGTTCTTGCTCTGCTCGCTAAAAAATTAACCGGATTTGATGTTGGACAAAAAGCAATTGACACTATAGCTAAGATTGTTACTTATGCTTTTATCATAAATTTACTCTTTTTTGGGTTTGAACTTTTTACAGCTTTTTATAGCGGAATTGAACATCATAAAGCACCTATTCTTTATTTATTTTTTGGTTATGAGGGACATTCGGAATATGTTGGGTTAATGTGGTTATCAATGATTTTAGCTTTAATTGCCGTAGTATTGCTTGTTATTCCTCCATTAAGGCGTAATGAAACAACATTAGTTTTAGCCTGTTTAGCCTTAATTGCTTCTATATGGATTGAAAAAGGGTTTGCCTTAATGATAGGCGGTTTTACACCTAATCCTTTCCATACAGTAACTCCATACAAACCGACTTTCCCAGAGTTTATGATCGCTATAGGGACTTGGGCCGTAGGTTTTACCATTGTAACTATTCTTTGGAAAATAGCTATCTCGGTTTATCAGTCGAAGGAAAAGGGAGTTTTTATCAGATCATCATAAAGTTTAATTAAACAATGAAAATTCTAAATGTTCCGAGATTAATGGTCGCCTCCCATAGGGGAGGCGCCGGTAAAACAATCGTCTCCTTAGGTCTTGTGTTTTCCTTAAAAACAAGAAATTTTAAAGTAGCTTGTTTTAAAAAGGGACCAGATTATATTGACGCCGGATGGCTTACCTCAATTGCCGAAAGACCTTGCAGGAACTTAGACCTTTTTATCTTGACTGAAGAGCAAAATTTATTCATCTTTTTTCTCGGAATAAAAGATGGGGCTGATTTTGTCCTAATCGAGGGAAATCGAGGTCTATATGATGGTGTTGATTGGCAGGGAAGCTGTAGCTCTGCTCAATTAGCAAGGCTCTTAAAGACGCCGATAATTTTTGTGCTTGATTGTACCAAAGCTACAAGGTCAATGGCTGCATTACTCAAAGGGTTTGTTGAATTTGAAAAGGATGTAAACATTGCCGGAGTGATTTTGAATAACATCGCAAGACCCCGCCATGAAAATATTATTAGAACAGCTATTGAAAATTATGTTGGCATTAAAGTATTAGGAAGCATCCCCAAATTAAAACATTTGCCGAATGAGAGACATTTAGGTTTGATTACATCCTATGAGTTTCATTTTAGGTTTCTGCCCATTTTAAAAGAAACTTTTGAAAAAAACGTCGATTTAGATAAGATTCTTGAAATAGCCCAAAATGTTGACCCCCTATATATACCCGATCATTATTTGACTAAAGAAAAAAAACTTTATAAAGGGTTAAAGATAGCCGTTTTTTACGATAAAGCTTTTCAGTTTTACTACCCAGAAAACTTAGAAATTTTACAGCAACTTGGTGCCGAACTCGTTTATGTTAATGCCTTACAGGATAGAACTTTACCTGAAGTAGATGGAATTTATCTTGGAGGTGGATTCCCAGAAGTTTATGCCGAGGCTTTAGCTGAGAATGGATCGCTGAGAAAGGATGTTTACCTTGCTGGTGAAGAGGGAATACCCATATTTGCCGAATGCGGAGGATTGATGTATCTTGGTAAAGAAATTTTCTGGAAGGATAAATCTTATCCTATGGTTGGATTATTACCCATTCGGTTTGTGGTTGAGCCTCGACCTCAAGGGCATGGCTATGTGCTGGCTCGTTGTGTTAAAGCAAACCCTTATTTCCCAGAGGGTGAGATAATTAAGGGGCATGAATTCCATTATTCAAGACCTGAAATTTTAGATTTCAAACCTGGGATGGAATTTGTTTTTAAATTGGAAAAAGGCACTGGTTTTGGCGGTGGGAATGATGGGCTACAGTATAAGAAAATTTTCGCAAGTTATACTCACATTCACTTTTTAGCAATACCTTATTTTCCAAGAAATTTTTTAAATGAAGCCAAGGATTTTGAAGAAATAAAACTCAACAAAAAAAAGGAGGTGGCATATGTTTGAAATTACCGTAAATTATGACACCTGCGAAGCTTGTGGGTCCTGCATTGATTCTTGTCCAGCTCAAGTTTATGATAAGGGCGAGGATGGTAAGCCTGTTATTGCTAGACCTGAAGATTGCCTTGGCTGTCAAACCTGTGTAGAGGTTTGCCCAACCGGTTCAATTACCGTTAAGGAAGTTTAAACTATATTTAAAGGGGGTTCTCCCCCCTTTTTATCATGTACATAAGTCGAAAGCTAGTCAATGGTGTTTATTCTTATTCCCTTAATCAATCTTATTTTGACCCACCTTACTGGAAGTCCAAGGTTTTATTAAATTTAGGAACAAATCCTCAGGAGTATGTTTATTATTATAGTGATGTTGCCTTTTCGATCCTTGTGGAAGAGGATTTAAAAAAACTTGGGATTCAAACCGACCAGTTTGAATTGGAGGAGGTTTTTTATCCTTTTTTGACGCAAGATGCCCAAAGATGGGTAGATTTTTCTCTGAATAGAAAACGTATTAAAAGGTCAACTAAAAGATTCTCACCATCAGAAGTTCATTTTTTTGACCGGAGAAGAATGATCGCCTTGAGGTTAGGCCATAGGGAACCTTGGCGGGTTGAAGGGAGTTTTTTTTCTTTCTATAATGAACTGATTGAAAAATCAAGAGATGAAATCGAAAATTATCTCTGGAATTTTGAAGACAAGCTAAACTCTAGAGAAAAAGTTTGGTATTTATACGCAATATTTGGCTTAAATTATACTACAACGCAGGAAGATCAGGATAAGCTTTTTATCGAAAGGCTATGTGAAATCGCTAACGATGATGTCTATCGTATGGGTTTGTCAGTAGATGAAGTAATTAAATATTATCTTTGCAGATACGTTTGGTTATATTTTGATGTTATACCTATTAAGCGAGTTCCTTCTTTTTATTTAAATATAGAAGAATCTATTTATAAAGAAGTTGCCTATGTTCTTAATGTATCATTGGAAACTTTATACAGTCTTTCCAAAAAAGAAATATTAAAGCTTTTTAGAGAAAAGATCAAAATTTATCATCCGGATTTGGGTGGGGATAGGGAGAAATTCATAAGAATTAGAAAGGTAATGGAAGCTTTTTTAAAAATAAGATTCTAATTTAAAGTGAAAAGTTTTTCAATACAGCTTTTAGACTACCAAATAGTGGCAAGCTTCCTTTAATGATAACAGGAAAATTTCCTTCAGGGTGCATGTATATGATTACATTTTTTGACCTTTTTAATAATTCGCTTTTTTCTGGTAATGTAACTTTTATGGTTTGACACATTATTTTTTTATTCAAGAACTCGCATGGTTCCTTAGTTTGAATTTCAACAGTTGCAAAGGTTCTTTCTTTATTTATGTATAATGGTATAGAAGATTTTTGAGGTAGTTTGCTCCAATTCCAAACAGAAATGAAACCACTAAGTTCATCATGTATAGGAAAATTAACTATAATTATTTTGGTTTCCTTTTCAGGCAAAATTTTCTCTTCATAAACTACAGAATTACTCGAATCAAAATGTAAGATTTTCTTTCTTTCTTTACTTCTTTCTTTAGAATATATGGTTGTTTGAATTGGATATCCATTTTTATCAACTTTTGTTTCCCATGTGGCATAATAAGGATATATTATGTTCCCTAAACCAGTTGTGTATACTTTGGCACTAAGAGTGTTTGAGTTTTTTGGAATGCTAATTTGACTTTCCCCAACTTTAATGGGTCCTAGATAAATTTCGTAAAAAAAGGAGGATGAATAAGAATTTTTAGTTAATATGAATGTTGAAATTACTAAGAGTAGGAAAATTTTTAGCATCGATTTTTAGCCCCAATTTCTTAGTTTTTTAAAATTTTCTTATTTCATTTCATTAAATTTTTCTTTAAGTTTTTGGGCGACTATGGGGGGAACTAAGTCTGATACATCCCCTCCGAACCTTGCTGCTTCTTTAATTATTGAGGAGCTCAGGAAAATCCATTTTAAACTTGGCATTAAAAACACTGTATCTATGGAGTTGGAAAGCTTTCTGTTCATCAAAGCTAATTGTAGTTCGTATTCAAAATCGGATACTGCTCTAAGTCCTCTGATTATAGCAATGGCACCTTTTCTTTTAGCGTAATCAACCAAAAGACCACTGAAACTATCAACTTCGATCAGATTTCTTTCAGGAAGCTCTTTTATCGCTTCATTTATCATAAAAATTCTTTCTTCTAAGGTAAAAAGAGGTTTCTTAGCGGGATTTTCTCCTATGGCAATTATTAGCCTGTCAAAAAGCTTTAAGGCCCGTTTAACTATGTCAAGATGACCGTTTGTTATAGGGTCAAAGGTGCCTGGATAGATGGCAAGCTTAACTAACATTTTTAGTTCCCTTCGGTTGTTGGAGATTGAGGTGTAAGTTGGATGGGAATATAAAGGACTTTAATGATGTTTTTTCCATCAATGAGCCCCCATCCAATCAAGCCTTCTAAAAACTCAACATAGCGCGTATGTTCGTCATCAATATATCTCAGCAAAAAGGCAAATTCAACTACATTTCTTCTTCCGAATCTCTCGTGTCGATAAAAACCAAATAAGGCTTTAGAAAAGGTGTAATCTTCTTTAGAGTAGGCTTCGTAAAGTTTGAGCAAGGGTCCGTAGTTTCTTTCCATTCCTTCGTCAAAAAAAGGGAGGATAGCAGGTAAGTAAAAAGCTTCTTGTTTGGGAGAAACGTATTGGTGGTAGGAATAATAGAGAGGCCAGAGTCGAAACTCAGATTTTGTAAGGGTTCCGTTTGTTTTTTCTTCATAAAATTTTGAAAAAAGGAGAAAATGTGCTTCATTTTCTACAGTTGAGCTTTTAGTTGAATTATACCAATCTTCGCGATAGAAATAAAGGGGCCAGAGGATGAAAAATTCTTTAGAATCAGGCTTGGAAACATAACCATATATAGGCCAGTAGCGTTTACCCTCGATATCTTCTCCTTTGATCTTTCGATAAAAGGGCCAAGGAGCATCAAGTTGATAATAGGGAGGGTCAACTCCACAGACCTTTTGGAAAAATGGCCATAGATAGATCCTTTTTTCGTAAGATTCGGTGCTTTCCTTCATGTAGAAAGGAAAGAAATAGCGTCGTTTTACAAAATTCCCCGTATCGTCTTGGTAGTCGTAACTAATGTAAAAGGGCCATAGAATAAACTTTCTTTCCTCTTCTCCTTCCTTAAAATATCCATAAAAAGGCCAAAATTTGAAACCCCCGTAGGTTTTATCTTGGTTATTTGTTGGCTTAGCCACTCTTATAAAAGGCCAAATGATGTTATAGGCTGTGTAGTTGTCGTAAGATACTCTTGAATAGAGGGGCCAAAGAAAGAAGGATATTTCTTTTGCACCGAACCTTTCTTTATAGATTCCATAAATGGGGAAGACGCCTCCATAGGTTTCATTGTGTGCCGTTTTACCTCCAAAGAAGGGGAAGAAATCCCATTTTTGTCCTTCATTTTCAGAGGGGTATTTTCTGATGCTTTTATCAACAAGAGGCATAAACTTAAATCTTATTTCTTCTTCATTTTCTCTATATAGCCCGAGGGGTGAAAGAAAATAAGCTCTTTTTTCTATGGTTTTATTGTCTTCAATCTCTTTAACAGAGGAATAAATTGGACGGATAGAAAAACTTTCCTCTTTAGGGCTTGAGGTTATAGAAATAAATGGTCCTAAAAGTTCAATCCTCGTAAGATTTTTAGGTTTATGCTTGGAATAGACAAAAAAAGGCCAAAGATTTAGCCGTTTTTCAGTTTGATCTTCGTAAGCAAAGGTTGGAAAGGGCATGAAAAACAAAAAAAGAAGTAAAAGGGCTATAATTTTTTTTGAATTTGAAAGAGATGCGAACAGTTTATGCATTAAGTAAAATTTACTAAACCTAAAATTTTTGTCAATATTGACCGAGAGCTGTTTCAAAAATCTTTTCTTCATGTTGTGCAGAGCATTAGCAAGGCATTTTTACTTACCTCATCATTTCGTGCGTTATCTAGAAATGACACTAGGAGTAGAAAAAAAGGGAGCTTCATTAGGCAAACCTTCGGATGGATTCTCAGGTCATACTTGTAAAAATGAAAATTGCTTGTATATTATTTAATAGTTTATAGTAGGTAAAGCGGGCATAGCTCAGGGGTAGAGCACCAGCTTCCCAAGCTGGGGGTCGCGGGTTCGAATCCCGTTGCCCGCTTTTTTTTATTTTATTAAAAAAGAAAACCATATATGCAGGAAGACTTAAAAGAAAGGCTTTTAGAAGCAATTGAAGGACCTATAGCTCAGAAAAAATATGAACTTGTGTCCCTTGAATGGAAAAAAGAGTCTCGGGGGTGGGTGTTGAGGCTCTATATTGATAAACCAGGTGGGGTAACTATTGAGGATTGCGTAAAGGTGAGCGAGTTTATTGGGAAAATTCTTGATGAGATAGACCTTATTCATCATCCTTATATTCTTGAAGTATCCAGCCCCGGAATTGAAAGACCTTTAACTAAAAAAGAACACTTTGAAAGATTTAAAGGGGAAAGGGTGCAGATTTCACTTAAAGAACCTGTAGAGGGAAGGAAAAATTTTAAAGGTTTGCTCTTAGGGCTAAGAGAAGATAAAGTTCTTCTTGAACTTGATTCAGGAGAATGGGTAGAGATAGAATTTAACAACATCAAAAAAGCTAATCTAAAACCAGAAATTTCTTTTTAAATAGAATAGGAGATAGATAGCATGCAGCCTCAGAGGGAGCTAAAAAAAATTGTAGAAGCTTTAAGTAAGGAGAAGGGTATTTCAAAAGAAATCGTTGTTGAAGCCTTGGTTGAGGGGATAAAGACTGCAGCTCTAAAAAAGCTTGGTAATAAAGCTAAGGTTGATGTTCGTTTTGATGAGGAAACCGGAGAGATAAACGTTTATCGTTTTAGAGAGGTAGTTGATAAGGTGGTCGACCTGGCAAATCAAATTTCTCTTGAAGAGGCGCAAAAGATCGACCCCTCAGTTAAGATCGGAGATTTGATAGGTGAGCTGGTGAAGATTGAGGACCTGGGTAGGATCGCCGCTCAGGTTGTAAAACAGGTTTTTTCTCAAAAGATAAGACTTGCTGAAAGGCATCAAATTTATGAGGAGTATAAACACAAGCTTGGTGAGATAATAACGGGATATGTTCATAAGTTTAACCGTGGGGATGTAATCTTAAACCTGGGCCGGGCAGAAGCCTTGCTTCCAGAATCAGAACAAATTCCCGGGGAAAAATATCATCGTGGTGAGCGAGTTAAGGCGTTGGTTATCGAGGTTTACCGTACAAAGGAACCTCAGATAGTGGTTTCCCGTTCCCATCCAGCCTTTGTTAAGAAGCTTTTCGAGAAGGAAGTGCCTGAAATCCAAGAGGGCATAATCAAAATAATGGCTATAGCCCGAGAACCAGGTTCTCGCACAAAAATAGCTGTAATGAGCAAGGACCCAAACCTTGATCCTGTTGGTGCTTGCGTAGGAGTGAGGGGTTCAAGAATTTCTGCAGTTTTACAGGAGCTTAAGGGCGAAAAGATAGATGTTGTCCAGTATGATCCTGACCCAGCTAAGTTTGTTTACAATGCCTTATCTCCAGCTGAATGCACCAAAGTAATCGTAGACGAGAGAACTAAAACCCTCGAAGTGATAGTGCCAGATGACCAGCTTTCTCTTGCCATAGGGCGCAAAGGGGAAAATGTTAAACTTGCTTCAAAGCTTGTGGGATGGCGGATAGACATCCTCAGCGAAACTCAGTATGCAAGGAGACAAGAGCCAGAATTTGCTGAGCTTCTTAAGGTGACCGGTCTTTCGGATGAAGTGGCTGGAAGGCTTTATGAGGCAGATATTAAAAGCTTGAAAACACTTGTGGAAACACCACCAGAAAAGATAGCCGAAATCACAAAACTACCGCTTGAGGAGGCTCAACAAATCTTAACCAAAGCCAAGTCTTATCTTGAAGGAAAATCATCATAAACCCATTAGAACTTGCGTCCTTTGTCGAAAAAAATTTATTAAGTGGGACCTATATCGTTTTGTCCTGAAAGGGGATGAAGTATACCATGACCCAAAGCAAATTTTACCTGGGAGAGGGGCTTATCTTTGCCATGAATGCTTTTCTAAAAAGGATGACCCTAAGGTTAGAGCAAGGCTTATAAAGGCTTTAAAAAGGGAAAATAAAAGATGAAGTTATTCATCCTTGGTGGGACAGGATTTATAGGGCAGCACTTATGCAGAGGGTTCTTAAAGGCTGGACACGAGGTAACGCTTCTTGTTCGGTCAAATAAGTCTTTGCATAAGGTTCCTCCCGGAGCCACTGCGGTCTTAGGCGATCCTTTAAAGGGTGGAGAGTGGCAAAATATAGCCAGGGAAGCAGACATCATAATCAATTTAGTTGGTGAGACAATATTTCATCGTTGGACCGAAGAATACAAAAAACGGCTTTGGGATTCGCGGATTGAGTCTACACGAAGAGCAGTCGAGTGTCTAACAGCAGGAAAAATCCTCTTTAACGCCAGCGCTGTTGGTTACTATGGAGACAGAGGAGAAGAGGAGCTCGATGAAGGCTCATCTCCTGGCGAGGGATTTGTAGTAAAGCTATGCCTTGCCTGGGAGGAGGAGGCTTTAAAAGGTTTGTCAAAGGGAGCTAAAGTATTCATAACCCGCTTTGGGATAGTTCTTGGTAAGGGTGGCGGTATGCTCAAGACAGTCTTACCCATTTTTAAGCTCGGACTTGGCGGAAGGCTTGGTTCTGGGAAACAATGGTTCCCTTGGATCCATGTTGAGGATATTCTGCAAGCTATGCTCTTTTTGCTTGAAAAAAATGCTGAACCAGGAGTCTACAACTTTGTCTCTCCTAATCCTATAAGGAATGTCGATTTTACCAAGATTTTAGCAAGGGTATTGAAGAGGCCGGCAATATTCTCTGTGCCAAGATTTGCGTTAAAGCTTATTTATGGGGAGCTTGCGGATGTCATCATGGCAAGCGCAAAGGTTATCCCAAGGAAGCTTCTCAACCTTGGCTATCAATTCAGGTATCCTGACTTTGAAACAGCTCTGGTAAATTCACTCTAAAAATTTGCCTTTTAAATTGTTTCAAAATAAACATTCTTTAAGGCGAGGATGTTTCAAAAATTTTTTTGTGTAGACCCTCCCGCTGTCATACTGAGCTTTTTTTTTTCGCCCCGAACGAAGCGAGGGGTCCCCCGGCACTTGCGTGCCTCGGGATGACTTCCCGAAGCCCCGTCCCGAGCGAAGTGAGGGATGCCTCGCTATTGCTCGGCAGGACAAACTAGGGGAATCTTTTTAAAACAGTCTTTCTTTAATGTTGCCAACTTCGGTTAATTTGTTATGATTAGCCCAAATTAAACATAAGGGGGCAAGGTTATGGACCGCATGTTCAACCCCGAGATGGAGACCCTACCAAGAGAAGAGCTCGAAAAACTTCAGTTACAAAGATTAAGAAAAACACTGCTTTATCTTAAAAATTCTCAATCTTTTTTAAAGGAAAAGTACAGGGATATCAATCCTGACGATATAAAAAGTCTTGAAGACTTAAAACACCTTCCTTTTACCACGAAGGATGAGCTTCGCGAAGGTTATCCCTTTAAGCATATTGCTGTTCCTATAGAAAAATGCAAACGAATGCATATGAGCTCTGGGACAACAGGCGTTCCTGTAATAAATGCTATGACAGAAGGGGATATAAAGCAGTGGGGAGAGATAATGGCTCGTTGTTTGGTGGCAGCTGGTTTAACCTCGGAGGATCGTTTGCAGATTATGCCTTCCTTTGGGTTGTTTAATGGGGGTTTCGGATTCCATTATGGTGCTGAAAGGCTTGGCTGTTTTATCATACCTACTGGAGCTGGAAGAAGCCTTCTTCAGCTGAAGCTGATGAAGGAGCTTGGAACAACAGCCATTGCAGCCATTGCAAGCTATCCTGCAAGGCTTATTGAGGTTGCTAAAGAATCGGGGTTCGATTTTAGGGAAACAAACTTGAGGGTAGCCATTCTCGGTGCTGAAACTTGGAGTGATGAGTATCGTCGTAGAATTGAGGCTGAAATGGGGGTAAAGACTTACGATATCATTGGTATGACCGAGACCGGCGGCGTTGGTCTTGGCATTGATTGTTCAGCCCGTTCTGGTATTCACGTATGGGAAGACCATTACATAATTGAGATAGTTGACCCAGAGACAGGAGAACCTCTGCCTATTGGACAGGAGGGCGAGCTGGTTGTTACTACCCTGACTCGGGAAGGCTTACCTTTGATCCGTTACCGAACAAGAGATATAACGAAAATCATCAGTTACGAGCCCTGCGATTGCGGAAGGACCCACGTAAGGGTTGACAGGATCAAAGGTAGATGTGATGATATGCTAAAGGTTAAAGGGGTAAACTTTTATCCTTCACAGATTGAAGCTATTCTTCTAAAGTATAAAGCCCTATCACCATACTATCAAATAGTTCTAGAAACTATAAAAGGTAAGGATGAGATGACGATAATCGTAGAAAAGGTAAGAGACTTAAGCCAAGAGGAAATGGATAGACTCAAGCTTGAACTATACGACTTCTTGGGCTTCCATAGCAACATTCAGGTTGTTCCAGAAGGAACGCTTCAAAGGGTTCCAGGCAAGGCGGTGAGGGTGCAGGACAAAAGAAAGAAAAACTAAAATTCCTCTTCCTCTTCCTCTACTACTTCTTCTTCCTCGTAAGCATATTGAGGCTCTTCTAATTTTGTTTTTACGTGAACAGGAACTTGCGGAACACGAATTATCTCTCTTAATTGCTCAAGCTCTAAAGGCAAGTCTTCATCATTTTTACAAATTTCGCAATGCTTGATATGCCTTTCTACCAACTCCATCATCTTTAGAGGAGAAAGATTAAATGACCTAACCTCTTGATACCATTCCCGCAGAAGAGCTTGAAGCCTTTTGCACTTCATCTCCCTTTTTAACCTCCTTTATTGGATTGAATATAAAATTAAAAACAATTGCTAAGGGCTGAAGAATTTATTTGGGTTAAATCACTTTTACACCACATGGATGTTTTGCTATTTTACCTTTTTTAACAAAAGCTGACAAGTAAAAAACTTCGTGTAGTTATTATTTTGAAATGCCACATTGAGAAAGTATGTCCTTTTATGTTCAGGGATGGACACCTTTGTTTTATTAATCCCTGGGAACATGTTGAGCAGTAGCCCAAATTTGTATCTTTAGGTGCAAACTACTTTAAACTTTTAAAAATCCTTGTATAATTTTTTGTCATGGAAGAGAAAAAATACGGGGAAAAAGCTATTGAAGAGGCTGAGCTTGAGGCTTGGCCTAATCCTTACCCAGATAGGGATTATTTAATCGAAATTACCTTTCCGGAGTTTACTTGCCTTTGTCCTCGTTCTGGCTATCCTGATTTTGCGGTTATAAAGATTTCCTATGTGCCAGATGAAAAGATTGTTGAGCTCCGGTCTCTTAAGCTTTGGTTAAATAAGTTTCGTAATCGTTACATCTCCCATGAGGCGGCAACAAACGAAATCTTCGATGCTCTATGGAACCTTCTAAAACCAAGGGAGCTTAAAGTGGTTGGTGATTTTCATCCCCGGGGAAATGTTCATACCATAATCACCGTCGAAAGAAAAAAGGATGTCTAAGTTAACTGACCAAGAAAAAAAGGTTCTTCAAGCTTTGATCGAGGGAATTCCTCTTGTTTCAAGACCCTACGCAGAAATTGGACAGAGGCTTGGTTTATCAGAGGAAGAGATAATAAGAATAATCCAAGGATTACTTGAACGGGGTGTCATTCGGCGCCTTGGGGCAACCCTAAGGCATAACCTTGCAGGCTATGAAGGAAATGCAATGGTTGCCTGGCAGGTCCCGGAAGAAAGGATCGAAGAAGTAGGAAAAGGACTTGCAGAAAAGCCCTTTGTGAGCCACTGCTATGTCCGAGAGTGCTTCCCAGATTGGCCTTACAACCTTTACACCATGTGCCATGCAAAGTCTATAGAAGAGCTAAAAAGGCTTATTGAAGATACTGCAAAAGAACTTGGATTAACAGAGTATCAAATATTAGCCACTAAACAAGAGATAAGAAGAAAGCATGCGCGCTACCATCTATAGCTAAGGATCGTTTCTGTTTTACCTGGATACTCTCCAGTTACCACGGTTAAGTAAAGGGAATTTCCCCATAGACCTAAGCCAGTTGGAAGCCCTGTCATATCATCGGTAACGGTTCTAAAGAAGTAACTACCTTGATAACCAAGAAGACCAACCTGAAAGTTTGCTTGATTAAGAGGAATTCGCTTCAGGTCTTTAGCTATTTTTTCTAAAGGGAATTCAGTTTTGAGGTAGAGAACTACTGGTCTTCCGTCAACGGGATTAGTGGTGACAATAGGAGTAGGATAGGGAAAAAAGACACCCTTTAGCACCTCTTGTCCTTTTTTTCCTTGAGTGAGAGTGAAGCTATAAAAATGCTTAGCTACTGAAAAGGGGGTGGAAAACTGAAGGAGGTTTCTTTTAAACACTGCGAGGCGCCCGTCAGGAAGGTAGGTTATCCATTCTCGTTCCCCGTCTCCGTCAAGGTCAGCCATGGCTGAGCCAAGCAGCCTAAAATTGTCCGCAACTTCAAGCTTTGGTCCGTAGACTATTCGGTTGTCCTCTCTCTTTAGGATATAGACCTCTTTGCCAAAGAAGGTGTCAAGGCTAAAAGTTTGTCCAATAAGCGTATCCTTTATTCCAGTTCCAGCAAAGTCTACAAACTGAAGAAAGAGGTTAACATCCCGGATGACCGGTTGTAGCCCTTGAGGAGTTAATCTTAGCACTTCGCTTCTCATCTTAAGGTTTGGCTCGTAAATGTTCAAAGCAATCCAGCCCTTTGGTCCGGTTGAAACATAGATGATCTTTCCTTTAGGTGGTTTATAGCGAGCAAGCAGCCCGCCTTTGATTTTTACGATTTGCAGCTCCTCTTGAGTGATGTATACAAGCTCAGGTTGTCCGTCTTCGTCAAGGTCTGCAAACTCTGCTTGAAGGACCTCACCCGGCATCTTCCCTAAGATTTGCATCTGAAGAAAGGTAAAGGGTTGAGCAATCTGAGTTCTTGGTGGAGGACCTGGTCTTTGAGCTTCAGGCTTTTGCTCAGGTCTTTTTACGACGGCAAAGTAGTTTCCATAAGCCTTAACTGGCTCAAGGTAAGCGTTGTAAACTTTTAGGAAATCAGTCCCTACAACGAAGACATAATCAACCCGTTCAGCGGTTAGCGCCGAGGGTTCCAATTGAGAAAAAGATACCCCTTTTAGGACTTTTATTTCGCTATCAGGTAGGGCATTTTTTAGCGCAAAAATAAGGGGCTCTTCGATACCTTGGGTCTCTGGAAGGACATAAATCTTAAGCTCTGCGCCCCTACGAATGATGGTCGGAATGGGAAAATCTTCTTTTTTAGATAAAACCCTTGCTAAGGAAAAATTTTCCTCAACCCTTGTTACTTCAACCTTTCCTATAGGTTCCCTTAAGAAGCCTAAAGATTCTTTAGTTTCGGGATGAACAACCTTTTTAGTCCTCTTGTAGACCATGAAGATGTCTTTCGGCTTTACACCCTGAGCACGCCCTTTGTCAATGATGTATTCACCATTTTCTATTCCGATGATAAGGGCTTGCAAGGATTTAAAATCTCTTTCAACATCCTCAAGGACATTTGCCCCATACCCTGAGGTAATAAAAAATGAGCTGATAAGAAAAAATAAACTTAGGAATATTCTTTTAAGCCATTTCATAAACAACCCCTTTTAGCCACTTTTTAGCCATTAAGAGTATATAGGATCTTTTCAAGCTCTTCTCCCTCAAGCACTTCTTTCTGAAGTAGAAGCTCAACCATTCTATCAAGTTTTTCTCTCTCAGCCTGAAGAAGCTCTTTGGTCTTATCATAACAGCTTTTAAGGATTTTACTAATCTCCTCGTCGATGAGCCTTGCTGTTTCTTCTGAGACAAGCTCTCTTTCTTTAAAGGGCACATCCAGGAAGAGGTGTTCTCTTTTTCTAAAGGTTTGCGGACCAAGCACTTCGCTCATCCCATAGTCTAAGACCATGGCTCTTGCGATCTCTGTAGCCTTCTCTAAGTCGTTTTGGGCTCCCGTTGACACTTCACCAAAAACA
>Ga0272445_1002031_pt1 | contig 14487 bp, 12 predicted proteins | sample YNPCB0031_FD_194404 | JGI IMG/M metagenome (GOLD analysis project Ga0272445, IMG submission 194404) | Hot spring sediment microbial communities from Yellowstone National Park, WY, United States - YNP-CB-003-1 | ecosystem: Environmental > Aquatic > Thermal springs > Hot (42-90C) > Sediment... | reverse complement strand
GTGGATTAGCTGGTGGATTCACCTTAAAGGACGCCTTGCGGCTGGGGGTAGGGATGATGTCCCGTGGGGAAGTTGGCCTGATTGTAGCCACGGTAATGGTGGGAAGCGGCCAGATTGCTCAGGAGACCTTTGCGGGTGTAGTTCTGGTCGTTTTAGCCACGACCTTAGTGACCCCCATACTACTGCGAGCCCTTTACTGGGGCTCACCCTCAGCGGAGGGCGAACCCGTGCCCTCAGAGCGAGAGGGGCAGGACTAAGGTGATTAAAACCGGGGCAAGTTTTTAGTTCAGGAGGGGCAAACGATGGCCTACTTAGTAGTTTTAGTTCTGGACAATCCCGAACAATGTCCGGACGTTCTCCGAGCGTGGGAAGAGGCGGGGGCTTCTGGGGCAACGATTTTAGAGAGCATGGGCTTAGCGCGGCTGAAGAAAGCCATCCGGGACGACCTACCGCTTGTCCCTTCCATACGTGACCTACTTGGCGCCCACGAACTCCATCACCGGACCCTTTTCACCGTTGTTCGGGATGAAGAAACCGTAGAGCGAATCATAGAAGCCACGCAGAAAATCACTGGCGACCTCAACCTCCACCACACCGGAATCCTCTTCGTCCTCCCCGTAACCCGCGTTTTGGGGATAGAAAGGAGGTGAGGGGGTAAGGGATTTGGCAAACCTCTTCCGGAATAGACCAGGCCTGAGCATTGTCAGCCGAATGATGAACACGAAATTTTTGTAATGTAATGGTCCACTTCTATTGAGGTCTTTAACCTCCAATGAACTTTCTGGCGTGATAGCCCAGGAATTACCCAATTGTATTATTGGCAAACAATCAGGAAGTGGTAAAATGCTTAATAGCAAATGGCTCTTTAGTCGAGTTATAATGCGGATACCTCGGCAATTTAAAGAGTATTAGCAAAGTGGGTTGGGTGTTTTGAGTCAACAACGCAGCAAGGGAGAATAATAAACAGGCAACTCTTAAAAACATAGGAGGTTTAAAATGTTGAGGAAAGTGTTAACTATAACTTTAATTTTCATGGTTGCGCTTAGCTTCACTATAAATGAGAACGCCCGCGCTGAAAATCCACCCCCACCTAGTGAATTACGCCCAGCTGCAGATGTGGGAATGTTGAACCTCCCTGGCAGTGGGTGGTGGACTGGATTCCAGGTAGTTAATGTAGGTACAACTACAACAACAGTTATAGTGACTCTTTATGACGCCCGATCTACAAACACATATCAAAGTGTTCCCAAAACAATTGCTCCAAATGCATCATATACTTTTAGCCCATTTAACACTGCGGATTGGACTTCACCTCCTCCTGATGGGTTTATTGGATCAGCAGTGGTGAGCGCAGACCAGCCGATTCTGGCAATTGTCAATGAGCAAAACAATTTAGCTGGTCCAAGTGGGATTGCCGCTGGCTCCTATCGCGGTTTCACCGCTGAGCAAACAAGTACGCGTTTATTTTTCCCATTGGTTAAACATGACTATGGTTCCTCTCATAGAACCACTACTTTCTTTATTCAAAATGCTTCAGATACTACAGCAGACATTTATGCTATCTTCCGTACTAGGACTGGTAACTATACAAAGGTATACCCCTCAGTAGGTCCATTTAAACTTCAGATAATTAATCCTAGTGATGCAGGTGTACCTTTAGGCGATTTGGGTTCTTTGGAAATTACTTCTACTGTAAAACTGGCGGGTATATATAATGAGCATCAACATGCTACTTCGGTTGCTAACACCTTACTCAGCACTAGGGGCTTTGCTCCTTCCGAAGCAGATACTATGTTGTACGTGCCTCTGTATAAACAAAATTATAACACCGCCTATAGCGGTATCCAAGTTCAGAATGCTGGGACTGTTACCGCAACGATTTACGCAACTTATACTGTAGCATACGGCGGTAGTGGAACCTATTATTATAATTTAACTGCTGGTCCAGGGCAGTCTGTAACGTTCTTTAATGTGCCCGGTTGGCCAGGGAACACATATGGTTCCGTGATCCTTTCCTCGAGCCAGCCCTTGGTAGCCATTGTTAACGAGACAAAGTACAGTACGGGACAAAGTGGTGTTTATGCTGCATTTGCGCGTTCGCAAGTGACTAATTGTGCGGTAGCACCTCTTTGGAAAACTCGGTGGAGTGGTACAACTTCAGGGCAACAATCGGCTATAGTGGTACAAAATGTAGGAATTACCGAAGCTACAATAAATATTACTTTTACCATGACCGCCGGGCACGTAGGTACTTACACCCCGCCAGCACGTACCGTAGCACCTGGAGCAAGCACAGTTTATGGGCCTGGGCCTTTTGAAGGAGGTCCCCCTGCTGACAAGCCTGCTACTGGCTCTGTGGCTATTTGTGCTACTCAACCTATTGCAGTTTTAGTCCAAGAAACCACGTTACCAGGTTGGACTCCGCGTGATATGTTGAACTATGAGGCATTTAACCAATAACTGATATAACTTGAGTTAGTCCAAAAAAGCAATGCGAGAGGAAGCTTGCCTCTCGCATTGCTTTTTCAATGTTTAAATCAATCCAATACAATGATTATTGATGTTGTCTTATGCGTTCTAATTCGCGGCGAGCATTATTTGCTATCACTGAATTAGGGCTTATTTTTATACAACTTTGGAATGCAGATTCCGCTTTTTCGATTTCCCCTTGCTTAAGGTAAGCCAGCCCTAATCCATAAAATGCTTCTGCATATACAGGATTTAGTTGCACGGTTAGTTCCCATTTTTCTATAGCCCGTTTTATATCACCACGAGTATACAACGCTAAACCTAAATTGTACAAAGCATAGACATTGTTAGGTTGTATAACTAACACATTCTCAAAATTAAATATAGCCTCATCGTAGTTTCCCAGCAAATAGTTAACTATCCCAAGGTTAAAATAAGCATCCGCATATTCTGGCTTCAAGAGCACAGCTATTTCGAAAGCACCCTTAGCTTCATCTAAACGCCCTAAAGCAGCATAGGTAAGACCGAGATTGTAATAAGCTGTGCTAGATATCGGAATGATACGTACTGCTTCTTGAAAATGAAACAAGGCATCTGGATACCTACCTTGTTCATAATACGCACGCCCTAAATTGTAATGTGCTTCGGCATAGCTAGGGTCTGCTTCTAACGCAGCTTTCCAGGCAAAAATAGCACCTTCTATATCTCCTTTTCGATAGAGATTAATGCCTTGTTCATTGTAAGCCCTAGCTTTTACTGCATCGTAAGTGCGTTCCTCTTGCAATGGCGAAAGTGTAATTTGAGGAGAAAATGGATAAGAAGGTGTTAGATTTTGATATCTTCTGCAACTGTAAAGAATAAGCAATAGTAAAGCAATGGCAAATACAGCTCTTTGTTTAGCAATGTGCATTTTGCCTCCTTGTCTTTATGAATTATTTGTTATGAACTTTTGCCCAGAACCTAAATACTCCCACATAGACCAATATACCGACGAACACAGCAACCCATGACATTATTGATCTACCACTTAAGATGAACATCGTAAACCCCATAGCAATTAAAGCTATTAGAGGTTGCCCTATGACATGCACCGGTACTTGAACCACGTTCTTGCGCACAAAACGCCAGTGCACAATCCAAAAAACTGCTTCTGCTATTATACGCGCTAATGCCGCCCCTATTGCCCCTTTACCTGGGATAAGTAACAGTCCACTTACTAAGTTAATTATTAATGCTAAAAATAGGAATCTAGCTGAAACCTTTTCATAGCCTATTGCTATCATAACACATGAATTAGGAGTATTCAGCCAAGAAATAACTAAACTCCAGATTAACAAACTTATTACAGTTGACACCCTTTGGAATTTCCATCCGAATATAGTAGCCAAAGTATCCGCTTGAAACGCGATTATTAACGCAATAGGAAATGCAATACCAGATAGCACTCTTAAAGAAGAATGATATATTAATTCAAATCGTTGTTTATTAATTTTGTACAATTGCGCAAATATTGGTAATAATAAACTCAAGTAGACTTGGGTAAAAAGTGAAGAAGCTGTTACAATTGAATCTGCTACCCCGTAAAATCCTACCTCTTCGATAGTACTAAAAGCGGATAAAAGGTACACATTAGCCTGAGCATAGGCAACCAATAAGATATTAATTGCCACAAAGGGAAGGCCCATAGTAAACTGCTTTCGCATAGTTGAAAATATAGGAATATCCGCTTCTAATTGACTTCTCTTCAGAGAGATTAAAAGGGTGATAAATCCTAATCCATTTCCTGCCCAAGTTAATAATATATTGGCACCCACGACTTCTATAAGATTTTCTCCGCGCAAAAGAAGCCACCCCCCCATAATTAATCGTGAAAATCCAGTGGTTACTGCTATCAAAGTGTATAATGCTATATATCTTTGAGCTATAAAGTAAGCCCGGCAAATCTCCCGTACGCCCTCCGGGAAAAGTTCTAGGCCCATCAGCAGTATAACAAATTTCCCCTCAGGGTAATAAGGCGGCTTCAAAAATCCAATTAATACCCATAAAAGCAACCATCCTAATAATGAAAGTATTGATCTCATTAAAGTAAAACTTAGCATGTATTTTCGCACATTTATTGATCCTCTTGATAGCTCTCTAATAATAAGATATCCTGTCCCAGATAGTGTCATTAATTGGAAAGTTGAGCGTAAAGTAGAGCCAAGTGTGTAAATTCCTATAGAAGCTGGGCCCAAATACCGTGCAATAAGCCATACTAGTAGCACATTAGATGCTCTATAAACTAAATCCGCAACTAATAGACTAAACGACTCTTCTGCTATTACTCTAATATTCTTTAAGGTTCGTTTGTTTAACACAATGACATATATACCCTAAAGTGAAATCCTGGTTATTATCTAACTTATCTAAGTAAAATAGGCAAAGAGGCACTATAAACCAAAAAAATAGCTGAACTAAGCGACGAGGTATAAACGAAATCAATCTCCACCACAAAGGTCCGTTTTCAGGAAATAGATGAATATGTAATGCCTGCAAAGCCACTGATAGGAACCAGAAATATCCACCTATGGGTTTTATAAACCTAATTTCAAAACCGTTCTGCTCGAAAAGGTAACGTAATCCAAATGATGTATAGCGGTAATAATCATATGGTTTTTGATGCTGAAACCACCACTGAGGCGCACTTACAAAAAGATGCCCACCTATACGTAGTACGCGATTGATTTCTCTTATGACTAACCACGGTTCCGGTACATGTTCTAAAACTTGAGTGCAAATTACTGCGTTGAATGTCCCATCTGCCAATGGTATGTGTGCAAGGTCACCAATTATATCCAATTGGCTATAATCCCATGTTGGGTCTCCTTTGGCAAAATCAAGCGCCACATATCGGGTATGCAAAAACAAAGTTTTATATTGCCCTTCCCCCGCTCCAGCATCAAGAACCCAAGCACCCTCTTCAACAATTTGCCTGGCTCTCTCCATAAATGCGAGTATTTCATGATGCTCGGGCCCAACTTTAGTCCGTAGCCATCGGGGTAATTTCTTGAGAAATTCTCTTCTTCCCAACTCGCCCCCCTTCCTTGGATTTTGTATAATAAGCGCTGCCGACTTATAATTATGCTAGTCCCAGTGTGAGTACTCCAATATTTTATAACGAGGTTTTGTCAGATGAAGGTGATCTTCGCTTGCGGCAGAGAAATTTCCTATCCACGAAATAGATTAATTTTTCAGTCTATTTCTCACTTTGCTACCGTATACCCTATTTTTTCCAACCACCATTCACTTTTCTACAGGTTATCTCTAGTCGCTTATAGGCTTTTAAAGACTAACATCCCACATTTAGATGCTTACTTTATTGGATTCTTCGGTCAGCCTTTGGTTTTCCTCACGCGAGTGCGTTGGAAAGGCCCTTTGATTCTGGATGCCTTTGTTTCCGCTTACGACACTTTATGCTTTGATCGCAAAGTTTTTAGTCCCAAATCACCTTTGGGGTTATTGACATTCTACCTCGATCGCTTAAGTTGCCATCTTGCAGATGTAGTGATTGTAGATACTCAAGCCCAAGCCAGGTATTTCCAACAGACTTTCCAAATACCAGAGCCCAAAATACAAGTTATTTATGCAGGATGTGATGATGATCTATTTCGCCCTTTAGAAGTTTCTCCGAATGAGGTGCCAATAATCTTATTTTATGGCACATTCTTACCACTTCATGGAATAGATATTATAATTCAGGCTGCCTATCAATTGCGATCTGAGCGCCTTCTATTTCAGCTTATTGGCCACGGCCAAGAATATGAAAAAGCCCGTTTCCTTGTCTCTAAACTGAAGTTAAATAATGTTCAATTTCTACCACCTGTACCCTTGGAAACACTCCCATTAATTATCAACCGCGCTACGATTTGCTTAGGAGGGCCATTTGGGCGTTCTAGTAAGGCTCAGCGTGTAATAACCAGTAAAACATTTCAATGCCTGGCTGCCGGTAAACCGACAATTGTTGGCGAGACTCCTGCTAATAAGGAATTATTCACACATAGCAAAAATGTTTGGATGTGTCCTGTAGGCAATCCTGATGCTTTAGCTAATTCAATCCGGATTTTGTTAGATTCACCAGATTTGTGTGCCCAATTAGGAAAGGCAGGCAGAGAAATAATTCAGCAAACCAGCGGTAAAGTTGTAACAACTAAACTTGTACAAAATGCTGTTGAAAAGGCAAGGTGTTTTTATCGTGGAAGATTACAATAAAGATCTATAAACTCGGTAAGTGCATTCAAGCATTTGCTCTATTCCAAAACATTGGGCTGTAAGCCTTCCTTGTCTACCAAGATGAGTTGCTAATTTAATATCCTTGAGTATGGATAGTAACGCATTAGCCAATTCTTCTGGATTCCCTGGTTCCACTAGCAAACCATTATTGCCATGCTCAATAAATTCTGGTATCCCTCCTACCCTGGTGGCTATTACCGGGGTTCCACAAGCCATCGCCTCTAAGAGTGCAACGCCAAATGCTTCCATCAAAGAAGGCATGACAAATATTCTAGCTTGACGATAGAGAGATATTAATTGTTCATTAGATATCCACCCTAAAAATTCAAAATTGTTTTCTACGCCTAACTGATATACCATTTTTTGGAAAATATTTATTTTAGTGTCTTGGCCTACTATATAAAACTTAATACTGGGATATTCGGCGACTACCAACTGAGAAGCTTGAATTAATGTAGTTAATCCCTTGCGTTGCATATTACCCCCTACGAATAAAATTGGGCCATCTGTATAATCGCGCGAGAATAAATCGCAATTATAATTAGAAAGATCAATGCATTTGAAACATTTAAACAAACGAGATGAATCTATTTTATAAGCTTGTTTAATAGCTATGCGCGTATATTCACTATTAGCAATGAGAGCCCTTAAACGAGGCAAAACCTTTTGTTCACATTTGTGCAAAAATAAGTAATAAAGCCATCGGATCTCAGCATCATAATAATAGCGGCGGTAATAACTAAACGGTTGCAAATGAGCCGCATAATAATCATTGATATTGCCTACTATACCCGGGTGATGGCCTGCAAACCAAAATGCTTCCCGCGCGTCTGTGAAATGGACTATGTCAAAATGATTCACTGCAGATATCTGCCTCAACTTTCTTGCGAAATGCCACGCGAGCGGAATCCAGCGAGCCTGAGAATTTTGCCAAAAAGCGTTTGGCACTGTAAAAATTTCTACGCCTTCAGGAATTCCCTTGGCGTTATACTGATTAGCCTGAGTTAATAAAGCAACTTTATGACCTGCACGGCTTAAGCCAGACAACAAACAACGTGCATGGAGACCAATGCCACTAATTATCGATTTATATTGCTGTGTAACTATGCAAACAGAAATAGTCATAGGAACTATGCTACCCCTCAAGCAAAGGTTTCCTTGCTTTCAGAACAATATGATGTGCATGTCGCGGATCTAAGCGCTGAAACAGCCGAGCTACCAATGGCGGTAACGGATAGTAACCATATCCTTGGACTTGTTCTATTAGAAAGCCATGTTGCTTGAATAATCGTAATAATGAAACATAAGCCACCACGACTATATGCCGGGTTAGTTCTGGCTCATTATAGTAGAATCCAGTTTCTTTTTCTTTACTTTGACTAGCGGTGCGTATTTCCTGCACTAAAGAGAGATCAGCTTCCTCCATAGAAGTAATATTAGGACCTGAGAATGGTTGGATTCCTATCAACAAAGCAAAAATATTATGCCATGAGGCTAGGTTAGGGGTGTCTAATACAACATAACCCCCAGCTCTTAATACGCGATACATTTCACCAACAAAAATGTAAGGATTGACCAGATGTTCTAATACATCTGAGGCAACAATTACATCTACGCAGTCATTTTTAAGAGGTATACTGCGGTTTAAATCCGCTTGCAAGCCCCAAATACCTCGCCGCACAGCCTGATGCAACACCCTCCAGTTATAATCAAGGCCCAAAATTTTCTCTGTGCCAATGGATTTGGCTATCTCAAGTGTATTGTCACCCTCGCGGCAACCACAATCTAGAAAAAGTGCTTTTGGATCTTTTTCAATTAATATTTTTTGTGCCTTTCTACGTGCGTTGCGCATATCGATGTAAAGTAGATTCAAATACCATTTCACAATGTTCTTTAGCATAATCATTATCTTTTGAACCCCCTTACCTTTGAACCATTAAAACCAGAATCATCTGCCCATCGTGCGCTACCCGCACTCTGCCTTGCTCCATCCCCACCTCCGCCCCCACCCACGGCCCGTACAGAAATACCGTCGCCGCACGCAGAGCGGATATGCCAGAATACGCCACATCCAGACCGGACAGGCTCCCCGCGCGCTCCAGGGCCTCTGTCCGGCCACCCTCACCCAGAGGGAGCAGGAGAACCTCCGCCGACCCACCGCTCTCACCCAGGCGGTAACGGCGCGCTTCCACCTCTTCTCCGCCGGCCAGGTGCCAGGTGATCGCCCCTCCGGTCCCCGCTGGCCCCCGGGCCTCATCCACAACCACCACCGGCCCGCCGTTGTGGTAGAAGTAAATCCACCGGTCCTGCTGCCAGCCCCGCCAGCCGGTCAGCCGGATGTGGGCCCGGTCCATCTCCTCGCCGGTCTCAAAGGCCACCACTTCCGCGTAGTACGGCGGGTCCTGCGCCCAGGGGCCTCCAGCGCCGGTCAGGGTATAGAGAACGGCCGCCATCCCAGTCTTCGCGATCACCAGGCCGTTCAGGTTCTCCCGCGGGATGCGCTTATCCCGGAACAGACTCCGGCCCACCGGCAGCCAAGAGAACGGCTGGCCGTCCAGCACGTCGGCGGCCAGGGCCTCACCCTGATAGACCAGCGTCACCGTGCCCGTCGCCTTGTAGCGGTGCCAGCCGGTGAAACGCAGATTGACCAAAAGATACGTCGCGTCCGGGCCCCAGCCGTCCCGAAAGACAATTTTGTCCGGTGCCAGCGGACCCTTCTGGTTGGGCAAGCCCGAGTCGCCATAGAGCAGGCACGAACCCTCGGTGGGAGAGCGGCCCTCCAGCGGGACCGGTTCCTCCACTCCTGGCTGGGCAAAGAGATACCCACCCATTTGCTCCAGCGCCTCCACCGCCCGACCGGCCAGCCAAATGTACCGGGGGTCACCAAAGAGTTTCGCACCCAGATAGGCGATCCCGGCCAGATTCGCCCATCCAGGATGATTATACCGCAAAGGTGCCCCATCTGGCAAGGCCTGAAGGAGCAGCCACTCAAAAGAGAGCCGGGCGTTCGTGCCCAGGGGTTCGCCGGTGTAAAGGGACTGGAAGTAAGCGTTGTCTATCCACTCGGGCTGATACACCAGCGCGTCATCGGTCACCCGGAAGCGGGCGGTCCAGCCCCGCCGGTTGCGGGCCAGGTAGGCGCGATTTGCCGCCGAGAGGGCCGGGTCGGTCAGCCCTTCCGCCTCCAGCAGGGCCAACAGTCCCGCACCGTTTTCCTGGTTCTCGTACGGTCCCTCCGGCCATTTGGAGAAGGCCAGCGCGTACATCAGGTCCACCCACTCCACCGTCAGCGCCCGGCGGTTGATCGCCGCAAACCAGGCCCGGACCGCCCTGTCCTCTTCCTCCGAGAACAGGCCGGGGAAGCGATCCCGCACGCGGGGGTAGTAGTAGGCCCTGAGCGCGGCCTCAAACTGGACCGACTTGACGCTGTGAGCCGGGCCGGTGTAGCGCCGCTCTTCCACCTCCTTCAGAAACGACTCCCGGAACAACTCCGCCCAGCGGCGCTCGCCCGTCCCCAGCGCCAGCATCCCGTACTCCGGCGGCCCCTTGCGGGGATTTGCCTCCACCCGCGCCAGGATGCGCCGAAACATGTCCCGGCCATCGTAGACCTGAGGGTCCGGCGGGACCCGGCCGCAGAGGAAGGGGGACTGCTCCGAAATCCCCGGGTACGTGGGGGCAACGGGCGGGTAAAAACTGTGGCGGTAGGCCCAGACCACGCCGTTCAACCCGCCGAAGGTTAGCAGGCAGAATGCCAGACCAACCAGACGCCGGTCCACCTGCACCCCCCATAGTAGAGCCGTAGTCCTATGAACCGAGAGGCGGTACATCCCCAGGAGTGTAAGCCAGAAGGCGGCCAGGGCCAGCGCCTCCAGGGCGACAAAGAACTCTTCGTCTGCAAAATGGGATTCCAGTTGTGAAAGGGCTACCGGGAACGCGCCGGCCGTCAGAGCCAGCAGGCCCCGCCAGGCCCAGCGCTGCAGCCGGGACCGGCTACTGGTAAGCACGGTCTCCAGGCCGGGGAGCAGAATGTATACCGTCCCGACCAGCAGCCAGGCGGCCCATGTGGCCCCGGTCCGACCGTAGACCAGCCCGGCCACCGCGCCAGGGCCCAGCCAGAGAAGCCCCGGCCAATACCAGCGCGTCCCATCCGGAGAGTGCGGACGGGTCAGGGCGGCAGCGATCAGCACTCCGGCGATGAACCCCCACCGGGTCGCCAGCCCGCCCCACGTGAAGGGAGCACCCACCATCAGGCGGATGCCTTCCAGAAAGAGAAGCGGGACGAGTCCCAGGAGCAGGAATTTTGCCCACGCCTCTCTCACGGACCCCGCTCCTTACAGGCCTCAGGGTTCAGCGCGAAAATCCAGACGCGGTCCTGGTGATAGAGCAATTGAAAAGCTGGGGAGTTAGCGAGAACTTCGGGGGAAAAAAGTTGAGCTGCTTCGGCAAAAATTACTTTACCTATTTTACCTTGACCCTGTCCTATATAAACGTGAGTAATTCCCCATTCGCATAACTGCGCCAAACCCTCAGGCGAAGCTGGCGAATGCTCCTCAAGATAAGCCACCAGATCTACTACACGCTGGGAATATCCAGGCACAGCAGGTGCTTCATTTAAAAGAGCGTACTGCGGTGGCATTGTATTTTTCCGCCGAGTTAGAAGCGGGATCCACCACCCAGCATCATCACCGACAGCAGAGCGGCCATTGTATATGCGGAATCCTTCTACCAAAAAGAGAGCGTCGGTTGGAGTATTCTCACGGATCCAAGTCATCGCTCGCATATCCGGCCTGGTGACCAGAACAAACCGGGTATTAACAATAGTCGCTTGCCAACGAATAGACCACATTGCTAAAATCAAAAGAATAGCTACCGCACCCCACCGACCTATCCACCCTACAATCTCACCGAACAGCCAGCCCACCATTAGCCCAACCGGGATGTACAGGGCGATCAGGACAGCAAAGTTCTGCATCATATTGGCCCCAGGTAGCCTGATTAACCGCCCCGCGACCAGCCCTGCCAGTCCAGCCACCCAAAGGGCGCAGGTGGCAATGGCCAACTGTCTCCGGACTAAAGCCCAGATCAATGCTAATAAAGTAACCCCCAAAAGGGGCCGGGGCACGTAATAGAATAGATTCCGCCAGACCCGGTAATCAGCCAGTATCCGTTCCCATTCCGAAGCGCTCGGGGCAGAGATCCCAGCCTCCAGTGCACTGGCAAGCCGCCCCCCAGCTATGTAAGAGGTCCACGGAAGTACCAGCAGTAAAGCGGTCCCGGCGATTAAGGCCATCCGGCCCAGTACGCCCAGCCAGCGGCGCCCGTTGGCCTTCCACTCCGGAAGTCCCCAGCCCACAAGCCATGCCAGGACGAAGGTGGCGTAGTAGAACGGCATCCGGTAGTAGTGCAAAATCATCCCACCCAGCGCCAGTCCCGCCAGAAAGAGCGGCCCCCAGGCGACCCGTTCCCGGTCTACGCTGTCCCACAGAAGCCAGAGGGCCACCGGCAATACTGCCTGCCCGGCCAGTTGGGCGAAGCGTCCCCAGTTGACGTAATAGGCCGGCATCGGTGAAAGCATCCCGGCTATTAGCACTGCCCCAACACCGGCCCAGCGATTGCCCCGCGCCAGACGGACAGCCAGGGGGTAGACGGTGAGAACGGCCAGCCCGTTGACCAGTTGACCGGTCAGCAGGGTGGCTCGGGGAATTTCCAGGCCGGTCATCCAAGAAAGAAGGGCGACTGTGGCGGGAAAACCGAAGTGTACCGTCAGGCTCCGGTAGGGGGCATATGGCTCCCACGAATCAAACAGTCCACCATTATCAACCAACAACTGGGCAATGACTGCGTGTTGATAAGAATCATGCCACATCGGGGCGTCCAGTGTGCGCACCACCAGGAGCCGCACGCCGAAGACCAGGGCCAGGATGACCACCAGGGCCAGGTCGGGCCAGAGGGCATCGGAGCGGGCCCAGGCCTGCAGCGCCTCCCACCCCCGGCGGGGCCGCCAGCGCCGGTAGCGCCAGGCCAGCGCGGCCAGCCCCAGAAGTACCGGCCCCCAGGCATACAGCGGCCCCAGGTGCAGGCCGACCAGGTCGGTCCAGAGCAAAAGCAAGGGGTAGAGGGCGAGGCTGAGGCCGACCGCCAGGGCCATCCGGGCAGGCCAGACCTCTCCCCATCGGCAGGGGGTAAGGGAGAGATATGCCAACAGCGCATACCCCGGCACCAGATACAGAAGCACCGCTACCGCCAGTAGCCCTACCCCCTCCAGCGCTGCCCGTCCCAGTTCCAGCGCCATCCCCCATGGATTGTAAGTCAGCCGGAAGGCTAACTGGGCATCCAGAGGTTCGTGGTCCAGGTAGGCGGCGCCGTCTATGTAGGCATCGCCTGGAGCGGCTCCCAGCCGCACCGTGCCCGTGCCGTCCAGTTCCAGGAAGGCATAGCGGTACGCGCTGTGCGAGCGGTTGTCCGCAGGGAAGGAGAAGCGATAGAAGCCCGGGACCGTTATGGCATTCAGCGGCAACTCCGCCAGGGCTAAGTCCGTGGAGGATTGGGGTTCGGGTCGCAAATGGAGGCGAAGGATGCCTACGCTCCCCGGTTGCACTTCCAGCCAGAATTCCACCCCATTAAGCCCACCGTGCCGGGCCACGAAGGTTTGGCCGACGGTGTGGCCGGGCTCCAGAATGACCGCCCGTTCGGGCGCGAGGGTTGTTTGGTCACGGTCTACAAAATCGGAGCAGCCGGTGAGGAGAAGCAGCGTTCCCAATATGAAGAGCACAAGACCCCACCGGCTAAGCTTAGCCAGGGTATAGGTCAATTCCTCCCTCCACCATCCGGGCAATGTGTTGTTCCGCTTGCCGGTATTCTTCCTCCGAGTAAACGTGAGGCTCCAGGCCAGGGATGTTCAGCACTTTTTTCACCACCGCGAAGGCGTCTTCCCTGGCCGGACCCTGATACACTACCAGCAGGTCCACGTCGCTGGCAACCGTATAATTGCCCCGAGCATAGGAACCGAAGAGCACAACCCGCAATAACGGGAGGTGCTCGTTCAGGGCATCCATCCGCTCCTTTAGCCGCCGGACCAATTCAGCCCGATCAAATCTCGGATAGAAGACGCGCACAGAAGTCAACGAGCTCCTCCGCATACCTAATCAGCCGGTCAGCCTCACGCTTCGTATATCGCCGCCGTGGAGAGCCAGAAGGGTGAGCGTTAGGGTACCGGCTGGGAATATAGGCCTTGTCCAGTTCCAATGCTCCCTCTATCAGCTCAGGCGCAACCGGATACCGTTGAGCCAGTTCCTTAAGCAGGTCAGCGATAGAATGGCCCCAGGCTTCCGCCCCCATCTTCTGGAAAACCGCCTTGACCGCTTTTTCTGCCGCTTGTTGGGCCGAGAAGCAGGCCCACTCGTAAAATCCACGCTCCCGGTCACTGCGGGCATGCTCCAGGTCGCCCACGGCCTGATCCATCCAGTCCCGGCTTCGCTCCATCCCCTCCTCCTTCACCTCATATAATTTACGGTTTCGGCCGGATTTTGGCAAATTCTTTTTCGGCCCAGGCGATGGCGTCCTCAGGAGCCTTCTTCCCAGAGGCTACATCGTTCATAACGTTGTATAAGATGCCTCTTATAGCCTCCCAACCGTAAATCGCCGGCTCGCTTCGGGCATAAGGGACAAAGTCCATGGCTTTCTTAAGGAGAGGATTGGCTTTTAAAATGGGTGAATTGGCAGCAGAAGCCCGGACCGGTAGGTAGCCTG
>Ga0272445_1002028_pt1 | contig 14509 bp, 10 predicted proteins | sample YNPCB0031_FD_194404 | JGI IMG/M metagenome (GOLD analysis project Ga0272445, IMG submission 194404) | Hot spring sediment microbial communities from Yellowstone National Park, WY, United States - YNP-CB-003-1 | ecosystem: Environmental > Aquatic > Thermal springs > Hot (42-90C) > Sediment... | reverse complement strand
CCCTCACGATAAGTTATATTAGGGGAGGCGAAGGGAATGTATAGCGAAGGGTGCTCCAAAGGCACCCCTATATAAGCTTTCAGAATCTCAGGAAGAGAGAATTGAAAGATAAAGGAGTACTTGGAGAGGCGCGGGGTGAAGGTCGATGGAATCTCAGGAAGAGAGAATTGAAAGGCTTGTCGCGGGCCTCGCCGAGCTCTAGTCTCACGTCCGCGAGAATCTCAGGAAGAGAGAATTGAAAGCGAGCATGTCTATTATCTCGTTCTCGTGCTCTGGCTCAACAGAATCTCAGGAAGAGAGAATTGAAAGATCCAGTTCTCCGTGTTCAATGCCATCTCTTCGTTTCCGAAGAATCTCAGGAAGAGAGAATTGAAAGGCACCGGAATAGTCAGGCGGCTCGAGGGCGAGGTCACCCCCGAGGCCGTCTTGGAATCTCAGGAAGAGAGAATTGAAAGCACCCGTCCAAGAACCTTCTCCATTCGGCGGGGCTCCAATGAATCTCAGGAAGAGAGAATTGAAAGTACTCCTCTACGTGGGCGAAGACCTTAGAGGCCTTCGGAATCTCAGGAAGAGAGAATTGAAAGGTACTTGATCCCCCTGCTCGTCGGGAAGTGTATCTCGAACGAATCTCAGGAAGAGAGAATTGAAAGAGGTCACCGCACGAGCTCGACCCACCCACAATTAGGGCAGAATCTCAGGAAGAGAGAATTGAAAGCTCTTCAGGGGAGGAAGGTCCTCGCCCAAGCCCACCAAGCTCGAATCTCAGGAAGAGAGAATTGAAAGAGTCATCTAGTTCACCCCGTCCTTCATTTATCCCATCTCTTTGAATCTCAGGAAGAGAGAATTGAAAGTTCAAGCTCGATTCTACTCACTTTCCAATCTCCTCCTTGAATCTCAGGAAGAGAGAATTGAAAGCACCATCCCCGTGCGGGAGCACAGGAAGGCCTTGAACATCGAATCTCAGGAAGAGAGAATTGAAAGTAACTCGTCCTCGACATTTCTTTTGATTTCTTTGCTTACCGAATCTCAGGAAGAGAGAATTGAAAGTGGAATACCAATTGACTAAGCAAAGCCCCCAACATACCCACGAATCTCAGGAAGAGAGAATTGAAAGTGGATTCAGAAAGGAGCTCTTCGTAGTCGCCCTTGTAGACCTGAATCTCAGGAAGAGAGAATTGAAAGCCTCGAATTCTTCTTTCTCTCCAAGCACCACCACGATGCTTGAGAATCTCAGGAAGAGAGAATTGAAAGAGTGCCCTTAGCCCAGTTGGAGCTCAGCGTCGTGAAGTGAATCTCAGGAAGAGAGAATTGAAAGGTCCTGCTTCCTGAAGGAGAGCTTGACCTCCCCTCAGCGAATCTCAGGAAGAGAGAATTGAAGGGTTAAGGAGAGGAACCACCAAATCTGAGTTTCTAGATGTGTTTAATATCTTATCTATGGTTAATGATATTTGTCAGAAGTCGAAGCAAAAGGAGTGCTATTGGTTGGAAACTTACATGGCGAGCTCGTTTTTACTAAACGCATTCTTAAGCGCTAGACTCCGATCTAATAGGCTTAACGATGAGGCTGACGTTGAGAAGAGTTATCGAGGAAAATATCGTGAGATGCTCGAAGAGCGCGTAAGAAGGGAGCAAAAGATAAAAGCGGAATTTTATGACCGATTACTTATCATAGCTTTTTGTCTGCAAACGTAGGCTTAGTCTGCTATCGTCCTCCTCCTTGTCCTCCAACTTTTCTAATGCCTTTGAGGGTGAAATCGGTGAAGGATGTAGGAGGGGATCGCTACGGACAAGACCCCATGGCTATAGGGGATTGGCATGGAAAACGATGCGTACCCCAGAAGTATGATGGTCGCCCATGTGTTGCGGTTCTTGAGTTTTAAGAGGCCTATAAGTCTTCTGGTGAGGACCATGTATCGAGCCCTGAGCACTTTTAACTAACCATGTTGATAAGCAAACGGACATTCTCAAGTTCTTCTTCAAGCTTTGAATCTTCAATCATGTACCTTAGCTTCCCTTCTTCTATGATCACAAACTCCTTTTGCAGTCCAGTATGGGCAATCATGACCCGCTTGTTCAAGCGTTTTTCTCTCGGTTCCTCGTCTAGGAGTTCAAAGAGCATGATCTTTTCAGGACGGCCTTTCTCTTGAAGTTTATCCTCTATCCTGCCCAGCTCGTCCATTATTAGATAGTAATAGTTCTCGTTAACTGCTTGATAAAGCTTAGCTAGCTCTTCCAACTTCTTTACATCTGTCGGGTAGCTAGCGTCTAAGCCCTTAAGTCGCCTCACAACGCCGCTACTCAGGAGGAGTGCATAAACACCGTCGGGGTTCAGTGAAAGCCTCCTGCGTATCTTGTGCTCTTCCACTACGGTGTGTTCCAGCCAGAGCTTAAGAGCTCGCTCGAGTACATCAAGGCTTTTGAAGGCCTTCTCCTTAGAGGCACAGAGCGCAAGGGGCATTGGATAGTGGAGCGCCGAGATAGCGAACCTCACTGCCTCTACGTAGTATCTGTTCACCTCTACCACCCTCTCATCGTCCAACTTCTCTCTAGGCCTTAGTAGGTTTCTAGGTAATTCGTGAGGCACGTGGACTGACTTGACTCTTGCCTTGGCGATCTGGTTGATGCGCATGGGTTTCGAACCAATCGGGTCGCTGTTGTACACGAGTAATTCCACGCCTCTCTCGAGCAACTCAGCGTGCGCTGTTAAGAGGATGCTGGCTAGCTTTTCTGCGAGCCTTAGTGTCAGTGCTGGCATGAAATTGATACCGTGTGAGAGGTCAAGCACTATTCTCTCGTAAGGCTTTTTGGTGCATAACTCACCGAGCTCGTATAACGACACGGCTTCAAAGTCTGCGGCATTGCCTTCAAAAGCCCACGTACCACCTGGACTACCAACGGCTGGAGCCACGACCACGTGAAGATCGTGAATTTTCTCGCCAGCATGTTCCATTAGGCACTCAACGTAAGCCTTCACAAATCCCTTTACCCCTTCTCTTAATTCATCGTAAGATCTGGAAAGTCCAGATCTTCGGACCGAGTCGCGTAACTTTTCGTAGCACTCATAGCATGGGCTCTCTTGCCTTTTTCCCTTGTACTCGTCTACTAAGCTATCTAAGACTATTAAAGCCACGTCCGCTTTCTTGAACTTCCTTAAGAGGAGGGGTAACGTGGTGCAGAACTGATATGGCTCGCCTTCGAGCTCATAAATTACGTTTTGCCACTGAGGTGGCATGCCCCATGGAGCAATGATAAGTGTCTTCTCGCTCATTCTTACAAGACCTCCTTCAGAAGCACGCGCCCACTCTGAGTAATGAACCGTAACCTAGGCAACTGAGAAGGCCCACAGCCTTGGCTCTAGGGTTTTTTGGCTTGAGTACCGTGCCTGGAGGAAGCGCTTGCAATAGAGGCCTACGCTGCTTGCAGACCTCGCTAAAACCTAGTCCCACGGTCTCGGCCCTCAGCTTGACGTCCCTTGGAGTTATGATGCCAATGACATCTTCTACTTCTCTGAGGCCTTGAGTAGAACTTGGTATGGCCTCGTCTTCGGCGTAAAAGAGTACTGGTGACAAGGCAATTGCGTACTCGCCCCCTCCCAAAAATAAGTCAAGAAGCTCCTTAGGCGAATCTGAATCTAAGAGGGAGAGGCCAGCTACCCTGCCTTCCCCGCCTAGCCTCACTAACTTCTCCACAGGTCTGGCGACTATATTAGCTATGTAGAGGAGGGACGCTGGGTAGGGCTTAAGATCATAACCGTAGAAGTTAGCCCTGTATGCATAGCCCAGCTCGGCCACTCGACTCTCGCTAAGCTTAAGGCCGAAGCGCGTGCTCGGCTTGAGATGATGATTGGCCTCAAAAACTTCGTTTTCCAGCGTAGTGGATGCGTGCTTCCTCAGTGCACGCTCTAGCGCTTTGCTCACGTAGTTCTCTCGCCTGTTCACGTCTATTAGGTCGTTCCTCCTAGCGAAGTAGTAGCGGCCTCCTGTCTCGATCAAGGGTCCCCATAGGAGAGGCTCTTCGCTACTCTCGGCGAAGAGGTCTACGGCCTTGTAGCCCAATTTCTCGGCCAAGGACTTGAGATCATCAAATGGCCTCTCGCAAACGCTCTTGTCTAGTTGAACACCTAGCGCGGCGCCTAGAGCACCGAGCACCGTGGAGGGCAACGGAAGGGCGTGGACATGTTCCTTCGAGTAAACTTCAACGCCCCCTGTGTGGCCAGCTGCGAATCTCAACGCCTCTATTATCTTGAACTTAACTATCTTCACGGGTATCCCCTCATAACTCGAAATGCCTCAATCAGCCAAGATAAAACGCTACGTTTAGTCTTTTTCTTGGACTCCTCCCCATACGGCATTAATGCTTCTCCAAGTGCTGGCTGCTTTAGCTCGCTCACAAATTGTAAGAGCTTCTTGAACAATGGGCTCTTCGACTTGTCATAGCATGCGTTTCTCTCTAGGGTGCGTTGCAAGACCTCGAATGCCAAATCCCATTTCTTGGCTCTAAGGGCTGTCTCGACTATCTCCTTCACTCGCTCGTAGTCCTCAGGGAGGTTTGCAGATAGGACACCGCAGAGGTGGGCGATCCACATCGCTTTAAGGGCTTTTAGGCTCCTGAGCTCGTCGCTCAACGGCAACAGCGCCACGCCACCACATCTCGATTCTGAGAGCACAAGCGTGTCTTTCTTGAGCTTATCGCCATTGCGTGTCCACGCGGCCTCTTTCGCTGTTCCCTCAAGCAACTTGACGCACTCAGCTATCTCATCAGCCATGAAGTCAAGGATGCTAACAAACCGAAGAGAGAAGCTCTTCCCATAGACCGTCGGCGCTGGCACAACGCAATTACCGATCTTGTGAAAACCTCCTTCCCCATGGTATATGGCACGTAATTTCTCAACTGCAGCTAAACCCGTTTCAGCCGGCAAGAGCGCTAAGTCGTCGTCGCCACCGCTAAAGACAGGTAACCCTTTAAGCTCGTGCTCGACGATTATCGTGCTCTTCAACGCGCTCATCATAAGAGCGGTCGAAAGCACCAGCGCATAAGTCGGGCTTGGGATTAGAAGATCTCTCTCAGCGACCTCCTTGAGCTTCTTGAAAAGAACTTCGACTGTCTTCTTTGCTTCGCTAAAGGCATTAGCTACTTCCACTTCTCCTCTTTCCTCAGCTTCCTTCCTTAAGCCTTCGAGTAGTTCGAGGTAACCACTGACCGGGACTTCACCTTGAGCGAGCTTCCCTACATAATCTGCGTCGGCTCTGAGAATACAGTAGTAACTTCTGAAAGACGTCAGGAAGCTCTCGGGGAGAACGTCGAAGCCCCCAATCCGATAGATCTGAGAAAGCGCGTTGGATAGCAACTTTGTATGATCCTCCATATCCTTTCTTGCTTCAGGACTTCTCTCTGCTAACTCGCGAAACACACGTTCATAGAGTGCCCTAGCTCTGTCTGCACTCTGGTCGAGCGTTTTTTCATAACTCTTTACCTTTTCCATGATATAGCTCTTAACCCTCCTTCCCTCGTCTCCTAGTTCCTCGAGTTGTTTTTCCTGCGCCTTCACCAGTCCACGGAGCCTTTCTATGACAAAGTTTAGTGCCACATCTTCCGTACTTTCAAGCTCAAGTTCAAGCGCGCTCTTCATAGAAGAATAGAGCGCCCGTTTAGTCAGGCATAGCGGACCCAAAGATTCGCCGGGCTTCACGCTGACTTTCAGTTCCTCGATCTCTTTATCAGTAAACTTCAAGTCTTCGAGCATTTTTCGTGCTCTCTTGCTATAATCAATAATAGCTGCGCGTTCTACGATCTTCGACAACCTCAGCACGGCTGGCTCGTTGCCACACGTGGAGCATGTGATATAGCCGACGCCTTTACCGCTATCGTAAAACCTCTCGAACTCTGCGATGGGCTCAAATGTATGGTTCTTAAGAAGAAACCACGCTTTCGGCGTAACAAGCCTCCTCGCCACCTTTGAGCTTAACTCTACATAAAGAAGCGCGAAGAGTGCCTGCCATGTAAGCCTCTCAGCGATTTTCTCTTCATCGACTTTCAGCCTATTCGCAAGCTCGGTTCTTGCCATCGCCAAGCCCTTCAAAATGTTTCTCACTCCTCCCGTCGCCTCGGCCTCACCCTTAACTACCTTGAGCCACTCCTTGTACAGATGGCTTACGTCGACCACAGCAATACGGGGTCTTAGCAACCCCTCAAAGGCTTGGGGTTCCTCGTCCTTGACTATTTTGAACAACTTTACGACAACACTTTCTCGAAGCTCTCGTAGTCTTTCAGCACCAAGCAATTTGAAGAACGCCACACAGGGTTCCTCGCTCGTTACTTCCTCTCCTGAAGCTAACGCAAGTAAGAACTCGTAGGCCTTCTCGAAGCTTCTTTTCACTTCTTTCTCGATTAAATCTATCTCAAGCTTTTGTCCATTTGGACAGGCCTTTGGAAGGACTAAGCATGCAGTCCCTGGTATTAATGGTTGTCTAACCATGTGCTCGGGCTTGAACATCTCTTTTAGCTCCTTTAGCTTTTCAGCTGGTAATTCGATGAGGGGCAAATATAAAAGAGAGTATAATCCGGCAAAGCTCTTCCAAAGTTGAGTACTATCTCTTAGCTGGGCCGAGAGAGTTGCATGATAATACGGGTTATAGCGAGGTGATGGCTTTAAAAGCACGTCCGCGCCAAACTCCCACACCAACGGCCACAAAGTCAGCCACGTAATTGCTGAGATCATCCAGCTCCCTACCCAGAAGTCGCCTGTCTTCCTAGCTGCCCCGACTATCTGCTGAATGCTCGGGATGTCTATCATGACGGCGTAGCCTCCGACCTTACGGTCAGGCCACAGTAAGTTCAGCGCTAACGCAGTAGCGTAAGCATGGTCAAACAATGTGTGGGTGGGAGCTCTCGTGTCAGCTAGACTAGTTGGTAGCCCTTGTCGGGCCCATTCTACCTCGTATAGGGTGTAGAGAGCGTGGTAGACGCGACGCGGATCAGCAGTAAATGGCTTTAGCTTTTCGGCTAGACCATTAAGGAAGTTCTCGAGCTCTCCTCGCTCTAATCGTCTAATCTCTATTGAAAGTCTTGGATTGAAAATGTTATGGAGCCTGTTATACTCAAAGAAGCTCCGTGCCTTAGCGAAGACGAAGTTTGTGATCCACCTATCCGATGTAGAAGCCATGTCGTCGGCTTGTTGCACGATATCTTCGCTCTCGCTTGGGTCACCAAAAGCTTCCCTAAGCCCTAATCGCTTCCACACTTCTAGTGCTTCTTCTTTATGATCCCTTCCAGTAAGACTTAGAGTTCCGCCAAGGACCCACATCTTATGAGGTGGATCATGGAGAAGAGCCCAAGCCTTCGCGCAGAAGAACTTTTTCTCCTCTTCGAGGCCTTCGACTTTCACGTCTAAAAAGTGTAGCAAAGCATATATTAATGATTTACCCTTAATACTCTTATGACTAGGGTATGAGCAGTATAGCTAGGCTATTATTCATTTACGCGCTTACCCCATTACATCCAGGTGCGGGGAGAGTTGCCGTTGGTGGTGGCCCTGTAGACCTTCCGATTCAACGCGACGAATTCGGTTTCCCCACACTTTGGTCCTCAAGCCTAAAAGGTGTTCTAAGGTCGAGCTTTGAGTTAAAAGCGAAGAACCTTCAAAGGGAAGAGGAGCAAGTAGCTGAAAAGGCTTTTGTTAGAGCAGTCTTCGGACCAGAGCCAGCGAGTCTAGAGGTCTCCGAGTACTCCTCGGCCATCTCCGTCCTAGACGCTAGGTTGCTCATGATACCAGCCCGCTCCTTAGTAGGAGTGTGGGCTTACCTGACCTCGCCGCACCTACTCAGCTACTACAAGACCTACCTCGAGATAGCTTCCAAGTATGACCCCGAGCTAGAGAGACGCTTCAAGGAGCTCGATGAACTTATCAAGGTGATCGAAAGCGCATTAAAGAGAAAGGGGGTAGAAGCTAACCGGACGGCACTTGTGAGCGACGAGCAATGTGTGATCAAGACCGACGAAAGGCATTTAGTCGTCCTCAATGAAGAGGAGTTTACGGCCGATGTGGTGAAAGATATAGCCAAAATCTGGGATTTACTTCCGACAGACGTTGAGCGGAGGAGTTTAGTTGTCGTAACCGACGACGTGGCTGGGAGGCTTGTTAAGAAAAGCTTGGTCATTCAACCACGCGTCAGACTAGATTACGAGAGGAAGACTGTGGCTCAAGGCGGTTTATGGGATGAAGAGTACCTACCACAACGTACACTAATGGTTTCTCTCATTGTGGTGAAACAGCCAAAGCAGAGCATCGATAAGTTAACTCAAAGGGTTGCAGAAGAGAAAGCGAAGGACAAAAACAAAGCGGAGGAGCTCAAAGAAAAGGCTATGAAGTTGCTCGGCAACCTTGACGTTGCTGGGATTATGGACAGGCTCTCTAAGCAAGGCTTCGCAGTTCTTGGTGGTAAAGAGACCGTTGGCAAGGGCATCGCCAAGTTGCTCTGGTATGCCTAGGTGATAGGGATGAGCACACATATCGCAGATCCCGCGCTAGATTTCGCCTTAAAGTGCGTAATCGCTGTACGTGATGAATACGGCAAGGACGAGAAAGGACGTGATGTGCAGAGAAAGTTCAGGACAAGATGTAGGCACTTGATTGAGTTGATCTACTACTCAGGTCTTACCTATACGCTAGCGTACGTGGCGTCTAAGGCTGGCGGTGCTGTGTTCGAGCAAGTGCTCAAGGATCCTAGGCCCGAGGCCATCGTGAGGCATGTAAAGGAGAAAGTAGAGGGGTCCGAAGAGGCCTCCTACGCGCTCTATGGCGCCTTCCTCTTAGCCTTGCTGAGACAGATGGGGGTCTCGGAGGTTACCAATGCAAACACTATTTTAGACGTGTTAAAGAACGTCAATACGTCGGCGACTGCTGTAATTGCTGAGGAGAGAGTACTGAAATTTGCTGAATGGTTAAAGAGGCTCGCTGAGAGCGTGTTCGAGGCCGAGCAGGCATGAGCCTCGTGGAGCTAGAACTCGAATTAGAGACACCCCTCTTTGCTGGAGGGCACGAGCCCCAAAAACTAGATGAGCTGTGGATCCTGAGGCCGAGCGAGGTCAAGGGTGTGTGGAGGTGGTGGACGAGGGCTCTAGTCGCTGGGGCTCTATATGATTCTGGACAACTCAAAGGAATTGGCAAGCGCGGCATATTAAAGGCCCCGACACTAGCAGAAGCGGATAGGATATCGAAGATCGTCGGCATTGACATTGGGCTTGGCTACGCCGATCCTCGAGGTAGGCTTAGTAAAGCATCAAATTACTCGCTAATAGTAGAACCCATCGATGTGGAGAGGTTTAAGAGGACTTATCAAGGTGGACCAATCGCCATCCGACGTGAGAAGGTAAGCTTACAAAGGGCGACCTTGCTCACTCTTGGTAAAGAGGCTGACCGTAAGTACATCGAGTATTTAGCCCCCGGCGCGCGCTTTCGATTGAAGATAGAAGAACGATCACCAACGAACCGTGAGACCATCGAAGCCGCCCTCTTAGCGCTGTCTCTAGCCCTAACCTTTGAGGGTTTTGGTAAGGGTGGCAGAAGGGGGCTGGGTTGCTTCCGAGTCGTTAGACCGCCCCGAGGTACCTACGCAACTATATTCGACACAAGAATTACCCCGGCAGAAAAGGTGCGACGTGCCATCAGCGTGGTTAGAAAATTGACTAATGTCAGGGCGATCGAGAGCGAAGAGGGAGAGCTCCCACCGCTTCCTAGCATTAGCGCGAGGAAGCTTGCTGGCAACTACATAATAAAGGAACGTGACTTAAGGCCCTTTCAGGTGGTGGAAATAAAGGGAAGCAATGCAAACCGACTTCTCGAGGGATTACATAACTTCTTTTTGAGAGGTGTAAGGGCGAAAAAATTACTTGGTAATCATGCGACGCCGGACATCTTGCGACAGCGATTTATTGCGTGGGCTCTTGGCTTGCCTAGAGAGCAACGAGGGACAGGTTACAAGATCCTTGCGGGGGATGTGGACAGAAGAGCCTCGCCGTTGTTGTTGGCAGTCCACGAAATCGCTAGTGAGGGGATCGCGTACCTTTCTGTATTTGTTTCTGCGGACTGGCCAGCACAACTTATTTGGAGGGGGAAGGGAGAAACAACGAGGCAAATCACGATCAGTGAGAGAGATGTGGCAACGGCTTTAGCAACAGCCGTCGAGGAGTTCGTTGATTACGCAGAAAAATGCGGATTTAAGGTGAATTTCATATGGCCATGACCTGCCACCTTAGGGAAGCCCTCCCAGTTATGGATATGAACGTCTCTAGTTTCCTCAAATATAAGTTCATCGAGAAAGTGGGGGAAGGGCTAAAATCACAGAAGAGCTTGCACGCTGAAGAGCTTAGCAGGGAGCTGAACAGATTTAGGCACGACATTGCCAAAGAAATAGCCGACCTCTACTCGCGCGACAAGATCACAAGCCTTCTAAGTCTTGTAAGAAGACACGTCGACGAGGTCGCGAAGGCCCTCACAGAGCTGGGCTACAATATCGTGGTAAACGAGAACTACGTTACCTTAACTCCGCTTGCCATCGGCCTGCGAAATCCGTACACCGAACCCTTAGAAATCTCAATCTCTTGGGATCCCTACATGAACTTGCCCTTCATACCCGGCTCGTCGCTGAAAGGAGCTGTTGCCTCGCTGGCATCCTTAAAGAGAAGCAAGTGGTACGAGTTGCTTAGTAGCAAGGAGCAAGCCTCCCCTATAGTCTTTTTAGATGCGTACCCTGTGGAGGTATATGGCAATGGGTTGCTGGGCGTTGACATCATCAACCCTCACTACCGCGAAGTCGACGGGAGGATAAGCGAGGCAGAGAGTAGGCCCACGCCATTATGCTTTCTTGTCATCTCAAAGGGCGTTGCGTTCAGGGTAGTGGCTTGCGCTACGAGGCGGTGGCTCGCCTCATATAAGGGGGGGCCTAGTCTTGAGGAGCTCAAAGCATTGATCGGTCAAGCGCTCTCAAGAGGTGTTGGCGCTAAGACCTCGTTAGGCTATGGTCGCCTAGCGCCGAAGCGATGAGCTTTTTAGCGCGATGTCAGAGCTTTTAAAAACTCACGAAATGCCGCTGAGTATTTGTCAAGGCTGTCGATGTCTACTTTCTCCGCTAGCTTTCTATAGAATTCTTCGCTCTTAATCAGAAACCCTTTACTCTCAGTTACGTGCTCTCTCCTTGCCAAGAACTCCCTCAATCTCTTCTCCGGATCGTCGCACGTCTCAGAGCGCTCAGCACCTAACCCTATTAGGATCCATGACTCCAGCGAACACTTGACGCGTATTACCTTCGCGAGTCCTCTTAACTCACGCTCTATGTGCTCTACTATCTCCGGCTTTCGGTGTTCGTCTTTCAGCACCACGACCCTCTCGGCATGATGTGCTTTAACAAGACGGTTCACCTTCTCTGGACGGTTACCACGAACTTTGCGCACTTTTACCGCAACACCAACCCTCTTAGCGATCCCCTTTACGAAGCCAGCATCGCTGTTCCCCTCCACTATTACGAGCAAGCTCACGTCTCTTCACCAAACATGCCTGCGTACCACGCTTCGCCCAGGGTTCCCCCTTCCCTTAAAAATCTCTTGACGGCCTCCGCTTCTCTCGTCTCGGAGAGCTTCCTCACCTTAGTCTCAAGACCAGTTCTCCCTACCACGTAGACCTCCTCTGGCTCGACGTGGTCGAGCAGGTAAGGGGAGTGAGTCGTGACGATCACTTGAGGCGGTGCGCTCCTCATAGCATCCACGAGTGCCTCGAGGAGCCCTGGATGTACACAATTCTCCGGCTCTTCCACTAAGACGACGCGGGTGCCACCGTATAGCGCCGTGGCAAGTGCAATAATTCTGAGAGTCCCGTCGGACACATTACTGAGGGGCGCGCAACTCAGCCCTTCTTCATCTACTTCCAGCTTAGCGTAGTACTCGCCACCCACGAGGGCTATGTCGGGGACGAACTTTTGGACGCGCGGCACGAGGTTCTTTACCGCTTCTTCAACGAGCTTGAAGGTTTTTATGTCCTTGAGGTACATGTACAAAAGCTGCCCAGCTAGCCCCTCTCCCTCGTATCCTAGCCCCTTGGCACTTAGTGGCACTAGCCCCCTTATCCTGCTAGGAGATGGCGAAAGCACTACCACGTCCTTAAGCAGGCCTACAAGCTCAGCGAGCGCGGGATGCGAGTCTGGAGGGAGAACAGAGAGAGCACTCCTGTACACGTATCCCGCATCATAGTAAGGACATTCTTCGTGAACGAAGCCCTGTCTTACGGTCCCACTAGCATCTAGGTAATCAAAGGAAGAGTTAGAGCCCTCGTGATAGAGCAACCGCTTGCCCTCAAGCCGAGCCTCCTCTTCATAGCCCTTGGCGCTGAGCTTCACAACGAAGTCAGCGCGCTTGTCCCCTACAACCTCTGCTTCAACTCCCACCTCTGCCTTGCTCGTCCTGTCAAAGCCGAAGAAGAGGAAGTGAGCTTTCTCTAAGCCCTTGAGAAAGGGCCCCTCTTGAGCGTGAGCGCTGAGCAACGCGAAGGCCTTAACGATGTTGCTCTTGCCACTCGCATTCGGCCCCACGAAGACGTTGAGTTTCCCCAACTCTACCCGTACATCGCGCAAGCTTAGGAAATTCCTCGCCCAAAAGCTCCTCAGCATCACCATAGTGATATGCATTTAAGAGTAAAAAGCTTTCGACGAACACAGAAAACGCTATCCAAATCAAGGACGCCTTTCAATTCCCTTTCAATTCTCTTCTAATGAGATTCAGGAGTGGAGAACTTCGCGCAGGTGCCGCAGACTTTAAGCTCTTTCAATTCTCTCTTCGTGAGATTCGAGGAGGGACGACGCCCACGTGGTGTGGAGCGTACTGACTTTCAATTCTCTCTTCGTGAGATTCTAGTCGGCTCGACGGCTGGCGCCGTCACGGACTATCAGGTGCTTTCAATTCTCTCTTCGTGAGATTCTTGCACCCATGATTAAAGGCGTGCGGTCGGTTCACGTCTCCTTTCAATTCTCTCTTCGTGAGATTCAAAAGCGTGGTCTCAATATTGCAATGATATACGATACTCACAACTTTCAATTCTCTCTTCGTGAGATTCCGAAAGCTTATATAGGGGTGTCTTCGGCCAGCTCCTTCACTTTACGTCTCTTGCCTCCCCTAATATAGCTTATTGTGAGGGAACTTGGGGAGAGGGGTGGGCTCCTTCAGGCGATGGAGCTCTCCCTAAGTGGGCTAGTAAGAGTCGAAGCCTCGCGTCTTTTAACGTCTGAATTGATGGCTCAACGGCTCAATGTAAGGCACCATGCTCACTCGGCTTTGTTAGCGCTTTAGCGGTATCCTCTTAACGACCATCAGTCGGCATAGGGTGGGCTCTTTGGAGCGGACACAAAAGTATTAAGGTTATCGAGAGGGTCTTGTCTCGAGAGCCGCTTATATGCCTTTATTCAGATAGAAGATTTAGGCGAGTGGTGTGAGGTCAATCCTCGTCGCGACATGGGGGGCCCTTTTGAGTGGTCTTTCGTGAAATACCGGCTTGGAGACAAGGCTGTCGAAAGCTACTCCACATTGCCTGCGCTCCTCAAATACGCTGATCCTAAGCCCGAGCGGGCCATAATCATAGCCCTCGACACTGTCATCGGGGAAAGCCCCTCTTCATACGATGACGTCGTGGGCCGAGCTCATTCGTTGTACCTCGACTTTGTAAAGGAGAGGATCGGCTTGGACCTAGGCGACGACCTGAAGGTCGTGGTGGCCCCAGGCGTTGGCACGTTTAAGGTTAAGGACGGCTACGTCAGGTTCGAGGGGAGCTTGAGCGACTTCTACGCGTATGTACTCTTCGAGCTCTACGAGATCCTCTCGGGCATCGACGACGATTTAGTGATACACCTCGACTTGAGCCATGGCGTCAACTTCATGCCCGCTTTAACGCTGGCGGTCCTCGAAAGACTTCTAGGCTCGCTTTCCTTGGCCAAGAACGTTAGGCTCAAGGTCTACAACAGCGAGCCGTACGTAGATAAGGTGACGAAGGAGCTCACGATACACTTGGTCGAGGAAAAGAGCGTCTCGCCTAGGCTCGACCCCAAACCGCTCGCCACGACGGGCAAGTGCGCGCTTCTAAAGGCGTTGTCTAAGCTCGAGAGTCCAGAGGAGCAGGAGGTCCTTAGGGAAGCGAGCTTGAACGATGAAGAGGTGAGCGAGCTTAACGCCTTCCTCAGCTCCATCGTCAACGGCCTTCCACTGGCCCTCTACACGTTTTACCCGGATTCAGAGGACTTGAGGAGGAGGATTGAACGTGTCGTGGAGCTGTGGAGGAGGGCGATAAAGGTGATTCGAGGAGAGGGCGAGGCGCGTATAGTGAGGAGAAGCTCGTTCACCGACGACTTCGCGAAGCTCGTGGTGCTGGGCCTTGTGGCGAGGGCATTGAAGCTGTCGAGGAAGGAAGCGGTCTCGCTCGAAGAGCTCCACGAGACGCGTGAGAAGTTCTTCTCGAGATGGTCGAAGAGGTTCG
>Ga0272445_1002027_pt1 | contig 14514 bp, 18 predicted proteins | sample YNPCB0031_FD_194404 | JGI IMG/M metagenome (GOLD analysis project Ga0272445, IMG submission 194404) | Hot spring sediment microbial communities from Yellowstone National Park, WY, United States - YNP-CB-003-1 | ecosystem: Environmental > Aquatic > Thermal springs > Hot (42-90C) > Sediment... | reverse complement strand
ACTGTAAGCACGGGCTTAAAGCTACGTAGCTGAAATGGTAACACACTCAACCCCCGGTATCGTGGTGTCATTTGGCGAAGCTGGGAGCGCTCTGACGAGGCTTCAAGTTCGACCACTTTCCACTCGAACTTGGAAAGGCTACTAGGCTAAAATGTGACCTTGGGAACCAATGCTACCTAAGCCATAGATGATACCGTGCACGGACTCTTACACTTTACACCTGCTACCACGGGTTACCGTACCGCTGGGTTTATTAGCTGGTATCGCGCATGGTAACATTAGGAGGATTTAAATGGTAACAATAGGTATCAATAGGGGCGAATTAGTCTCCCGGGTTAGAGAGTTCTTGAGGGGTTTAAGTAGAGAGGAGATTAAGCAGCTTAGTCGCGAGGAGTTCGCTAGGGCTATAGGTGTAGACCCCCTCACCATACCCTCTGAGTATAAGTGGGAGCTCGCAAGGATGATGTACCACGAGTTCGGACTACCCTACAGGAAGATCTGCGAACTACTGGCAATGAGCGCTAGAGACGTGGCTAAAGCAGTTAAAGGCGAAGCGAGGGCTGAGAAAGCCGTGGAGGAAACCAAGGCGCCCAAGGTAGATGTCGAGATCCAGGCTAAGGCAATAGAGCTTGTGAGATCTGGTGAGGCGAGAAACCCCAACGACCTAGTCTTGAAGCTGAAGATACCACTAGACATAGCCGAGCAACTATTCAACAGGGTTGTGGAGAACGAGGGTATAACCACAACACTCATATTAGACGCGGTTCGCGAATTAGGCGACCTAGTAGAAGAGGCGAAAGAGCTCAAGGAAGCATTGAGAGGCGAGAGATCAAAGCTACAAGACCTCATAGATGAGGCTAGAAAACTCGTCGAGGAACTTAAAGAGTTAAAGAAACTCGGTGTAGAAATAGCAAAATTACCGGAATACCTTAAGCATCTCCAAGAACTCAGAAGGAAATTTGAAGACTTAAAGAAGAGTTTTGAGAATACCTCAAACAGGACAACTCAGCTCGAGAACAAATACCGCAGGTTAGACGAGAAAGTTGAGGATCTAGAAAAGTCGTTGAACTCTTTAAGGCGAGATAGAAAACTCCTTGAGATGGGGTTAGAGTATAGATTCGTCTCCAAAGAGCATAAATGTGCGTACATGGATGATAAGGGATACTGTGTACGATTCGCTTACACTATGCCTCCTGAAGGATTAGCTCCTGAAAGCATTAAGGCCGTTGTGGAAGAGGGCAAGATCTATTATTATATTAATGTGGAGAGAAATAGGCTGATCTGTGCATTATGCCCCCGCTATACACCACAGGCTGTAATTCAGCAAATTAGATACAGCACTAGAAGTTAAGTTTAGAATCCCCTATTGATAGGCTTTATAGCAAACAGAAACCATGCTTATGTAACATACTACTATAGTCATGGTTAGGTGAGAGATATGAACAAGAGCCATTAATTGTAAACTCGTTGATCATAAGCTCGGACAAAAACGATTAGAATACTTTCAAACGTCTCTCGTAAGCCATTAGATTAATGAACCTTCATGGAGGTACTACTATATAGTTAGAAATTCAACAAAGTTATTATTAGAAGGCAAGATAGATTTTAACACCTATATAAGTCGATTGATGAACTGGGGATTAGAATGTTATTTGCAGATGGAGTTAGAGCGTTTACAAAGTCTCTTGGACTCGGCCTAATGCACGTGTTGCTCAACGAATTTGGCTATCTAGATCAAAGCATCTTTGAAAAATAAGGTATTTAATCTTGTTGCAAGACCTTATGAACACGTTTCACGAATTAAAGTACATATTAAGTAGTAAAGAACTTTTCCATAACTGGCTCTCAGCCGGTATAAGGTATTTATTAACAAAGAATGGTCTGATCAAGGGTAATATTACTATTATAATGTGATAATAGCATATTCACTTTGAATCCTAACGTTTATTCATTTATTGTTGATGCATGTTACAATGGTTATGTCAAGGAAGTTTCTTGTAGTGAAAAGTTAAGAGGGAGGCTTTAGGACACTATAGACTTTATTGTCTGAGGGATGGAAGGACTATTTTGATTATGCCTAATGGCACGAAGCTCTATTTTGCCCTCTTAAACACTCTCTTTACTGCTGATACATGGCTTTATGAGATACATTTTCTAAGTTACAAATCATGCTTAAAATACTGGATTGAATTCTAGTTTAAAATCCATGATCATACCTATGAGAGTATTTAGTTTAGTTACGATTCACCTATTAGTAGATTTGCAGGTATTTATAGCGAGGCTTATACTTAAATAGATAACTAGACAAAATTTTTGCTCTTATGAATGAAAGTTCAGATTTAATAAGGTGCGATAGCTGTGCGCATTTTAGTTATAGGGGCTGTATTAAATGAGGTCTGGAAAGGCGGGGAACCTTATGTTGCAAAAACTATAGTACAGGGATTGAGAAAGAAAGGTCATGAGGTTTATACTATTGGTGTTATTAGAAAGGTAAATATCTTTACATATCCTTTATATGACCCATTCTACGTTAATTTTTACATGAAGGTTATTCGTAGAATTGATCCTGACATTATTCTAAGTTTCTATGATTACGACTGTTCTGTTCATATAGCTTCTTTAAATGCTCGGAAACCAATAGTGACAAGCGTACATATTTGGTGGCCTTTGTGCCCTATTCTTACTCTTTACTCTAAGAGAATATGGTTATGTAGAGGCCCCTCACTTTTCAGATGTTTTTTATGTCTATATAACGAAGCTTATAAACCTAGGTCAAAGATTCTTGGGGCTTTTAGAGCCGTTCAATGGAATGTGAGATTTCAGAAATTAATGAGCTTACTAAATGAAAGTGCGGCCATAGTAGTTCCGGCATTTCATATGAAGCATAAGTTAGAGGTGTATGGTCTTAGAAACATTTATGTTATTAACAATGGAATAGATCTAGAAGAATTTGATAGTATGATGCAAAAATGCAGTAACTTAGAAAATAGCAAAAACAAAATAGTCCTTAATCCATCTGGGTACGCTGATGAAAGAAAAGGTTTTCGACATTTCATTATTTTAGCGAGAACCTTGAAGTCTAAATATAAAGAATCAATAGAATTTATGGCTACAGGTTTTAAAATGCAAGGAGTAGTTAAAGGGGTCGGTTATGTTTTAAGGACTGAATATTTGAAGCTACTTGCGCAATCCTATATGATAGTTCTTCCTTACTTGTGGGAGGAACCTTTCTCTATGGTTGCACTTGAAGCTATGGCCATGGGTAAACCTATAATAGCTTATAGAGCTGGAGGTCTTAGAGAAATTGTAATCAATAATGTGACAGGCATATTGGTACCTAGAGGGGACATAAATGCACTTATTAATGCTACACAATATTTATTGGAAAACCCGGATATAGTAATGAAAATGGGTAGAAACGCAAAAGAGATAGTCAAGAACAAGTATAGTAGCGACAAAATGATATCAGAATATGAACGATTACTACTTTCCTTTGTGTAAAACACCTTAAAGCATGATTCATTAAATCAGCATTTTGATACATAATTATTAACTAAGAATTTCAATAGATATGGGCAAGTCAAGCAATCACATTTTTACATCTATTCTTGAACGCAAAAATGTAGAGAAAAAGTTTACCACCTTAGTAGTGAAGAAGATTCCATGGAGGATGCGATTCTGAGAAAATTTCTTAGCTTACTTAAATGCACTAAGCCAGTTGGCTATTTTGATCATGAAAACGTAGTATTATCATTAGCAAATAAAGCAGAACTTTTAATATACGGCCTGTAAAACTACCGTAACTAAGCTTTTAGCTATTACCTCCCATGGCCGTGACTCTGCGAGTTCTCATTTATTATTTTAAACTAATGTATAACTAAAGTATAATGTTAAAACTAAATGACTGACTGCGTTTAAGGTGGCAGGGAGTGTTGTTTCGCAGTCTCCTAAAGAGATTTAAGACGTTAAAAGCGCTACTAATTAGTAAGGGTTATTTTGAGAACTGGCTTTCGGCAGGGTTCGAGTGCTTTTTATATCGTAGAGGACTATTAAGGACTAATACTCTTAATGTGAGGTGCAGAGATAGTGCTTTACTTACCTTACCTCCTAGGCTGTATGAGTTATTACTTAGCGGCTTACTTAGTGAGCTATTTAGAGGCTTAAGCTGTCGAAACCAGGTTGTTGTAGCAATGGGTTCTCTTATCCCTCTTCAAGAGCTTCTAATAAGCGAGGAGGTTTTGGGAGCTCTTAGAAGCGGGTGGAAGTACAGTATAAACTACGGCTATTGGTTTAGAGGTAATGTAAAGTTCAAGCATATGAGACACTATATTCTTGAGGTTTTCAACTATGATGAATATAAGTATATTGATGTAGAGAATAGACTTGTTGTTGATGTAGGTGCTGGATATGGTGAATCAGCAGTATACTATGTACTGAGAGGGGCTAGACACGTTGTTGCTGTAGAGCCTTGTCCACAGGTTTTCAACGAGCTACTTGAGAATTTGAAGCTTAATAATGTTGAGGATAGAGTTACACCTATTAATGCAGCTCTCACGAGCACTCATAGTAGTATTATTGTTAAGTGTCCTAGTGGAGAAGTTACCGTAAACACTGTTACACTGGAAGATATAGCAGAGAAGTTTGATATACGTGGAGCTGTTCTTAAGATGGATTGTGAAGGCTGCGAATACGATGTTGTTCTCAATGACTATGAGCATGTGAGGCTATTCGATGAGGTATATTTTGAGTACCATGCTTTTATAACAAAGATCCCTGTTGAAATGCTACTTGAAAGGCTATCTAAGGATTTTGAATGCGAAATAGTTAGTGATGGGGATTTCTATAGAAGGCATGGATGTAGCAGAAAGCTTCTCGGCTTAGTTAAATGCATTAAAAAGCATTGAAACCTGTTTAGTTAATGGGAATTACTATAGCTAGGTTCCCAGCGATAACACTTGGTGAAATATTAAGAGGGGTCTTTAACCTTATTAAAAGGGAGAAGAGAAATCAGTAAGGTAGGACTTAATGTTACCCAGAGTCTCTATAATCTGGCTAAATCACAATTCAGCTAAAATAATGCCTATAGTCCTGGTCTCTTGAATCCATAGCCACTTTAAATTATCCACTTGATAAATATGAGCTTATTGTTGTTGATAATGGTTCTACTGATGGTAGCTTTGAGAGGGTTAGGGAGTTTCTTGAGAAGAAGAGTAGCCTTAGAAGGAAAATCATTAAATTGAACTATAACCTTGGCTTTGCTGGTGGGAATAGTATTGGCTTTATAGCTAGGGATAGGGGTAGATATGCGTTTTTATTGAATAATGATGCGGTATTGTTCCAGGAGGGTCTTAGAGTCCTAGTTGAATATGCTGAGAACTATAGTGGTGTTGCTGGATTGCAGGGTGTTGTATTGAAGTATGGGTCTAGGCTCCTCCTCAAGGAAGGAATTTGAGGGAATAATTGATTGTGCAGCCAAAAATCTGTGGGTAGCTGAGCTTATCCAACATTATAGATGGGGTGATCACATTATTGGGCCTACTATACTATGGAATAGAAGCTGCAGCAAAGAGCGTTGAAGAGCGTGAAAGAATGGCTAGAGCGTTTCTAAACCTCGCAGAGCGATATGGACAACATTGAAAGAGCGCTTAGAAAGGCTAGGAGTGTGGAGTTAAGAACAATCGCTGTAGATGTCGAGACCCTCGCAGACTACATGGAGACGGGGTTTAAGGAGGCATTAAAGAGGGTAGAGAGGCTTGAAGAGCTAACTATCGCTGTACAAGAGCATGTAGGAGACTTATATGAATCATAGAGAGCACCTTCTAACTCTTCCACTTCAGAGAGCACTATGAACACTGGCTCTTGAGCAGTTTGATGAAGGATCTATGCTTGGAAATGGTTAGATGATCTTGATGTCGAAGCACTCCTTAGCAATTAACAATAGTATCCTAGACTCTTTGAGCTCTCCCGTTGTAGGGTCTACAGCTAGACCTAGTGCTTCTAGGGTCAAAACACCTACTACAACGTCCTTCAGATCTCTAGATATGAGGACTGGTGTAACAGCCCTCTTGCCCTTGATCTCAATGACTAGGAAGCTTTCATCGAGCTCCGTAGGCCCCTTAGCAGTTTCAACAACTTTCTTACCAACAATCACGAGGTTTAACTTCTCATAAACACTCCAGGGAACAACAGTGTATGTAGCCCCTGTATCAACGAGGGCTAGAGCCTTAAGCTCAGCACCACTAATGGGGTTTACAAGCCTTGCCTCAACCCATACATGACCCATAACCCGTCCCAAACGCCTTCTAGTCCCAAGAGAGCGTTAACCACTTGCTAAGCATCAAACTATCTACAGCTACTTAATAAACTTTGCTAGTAGTTCACGCAGCTGTAGCCGTAGCCAGGTTTGCACTAGCTGTAAATACATTGGTCTAGCTATGCAATGCTTTCGCTAACCCCTAAAACCTATAACCATGCTAAACACTTAATACTTCCGAAGCCTCTGCGAATTCTCACCAATGAGGATTCGGCAACCCCCTGTAGTTGCCCCCAAGACGTGGGCAAGAGGCTTGAAGCGGATGAGGGGCTCCTGGGTTGTGTTGAGCCCTGATAGCCCTGCAGATGAGGGTATGAGAACCCGATCCGATGCGGGGAACCCCGAGGCAATCATCTGTGAAATAGCCGCCTCAGGGAAACCCTCTATTACAAGGGAATCTAGTTATCTACAAAGCTTTCAGGCAATACTTAAATGAAATAATTTCGTAGGGATATTAAAACAAGATCTATTAGTAAATGCTGAATTGTAAGCAATGTGAACTAAAATAGTGAGTTATATGACTGAGGCACTGTATTGGGAAATGAAGTTCAATATTATGCTCTCTCCATAATATTGTTTGCAGACATTCTCCCAGTTGCTGATGCGACTTTCTATCAGATTAAATACAGTTAATTACATAGATCCACCTATGTAATATTGCTTCAAAGAGCACTCCTACAATTAAAATATATTATTGATAGAGCTTGGGAGAAATAATAACCAACACCTCACTACTATAAAAATAAATAAAATATAAATCATCTCCCTTTCTCTTGAGTGTTTAGAAGCGAGGCAAAATATGTTAGCTATGGTATGAGAGGTGGTTGTGTTTCGGGTTATGTTTATGTCGAAGCGGTTTTCTATAACCCTTTTGATTACTCAGAGTTTGTTCAAGGTAGGCGTAGATTAGAAGATGTTAGGAGGAGTATTCTTAAAGCGTTGGTAGATACCGGTGCAACTTTTCAAGCACTACCAGAAGATGTTGTTGAGAGGCTCGGCCTACCCATCTATGGGGAGGCAGAGGCTGAGACAGATACAGGTAAAGAGAAGGTAAAGCTAGCTTTAGTAATTATACAGATTGAGGATAGAACTGCGGCAAGCTACGTCATTGTGAGACCAAGGAACACAACACCTCTCATAGGGGTGGTGGCTCTAGAGCAAATGGGCTTTAGAGTAGATCCAATAACGGGAAAGCTAATCAAGGGATTACCACTAATGCTCTAATGAACGGTTTTAACCAGGTATTAAACAAACAGCTCTTACCACTAGTTAAGAGGGGCTTTTGCTACATCTAAACAATGATCGCTACCCAGTTTTTGAGAGAAATATGGGTAGTTCTAGATGTAAGCACGTAATACCTCTACGTGTGTTAGGGAATTAAGCTCAGAGTAGAAGTGCTAAAGGCTTTGATGAGAACTCTTGTTGAAAGCTTTATGTAACACTAAAATACCTCTCCTTCGCTATTAAATACTTTGAGGTGCTTACATGGATCTCAAGGGCCTTGTTCTAGCGGCTGGTGAGGGCTCTAGGCTAAGACCCTTCACATTTTCCAGACCTAAGCATCTCATACCTTTGCTTGGTAAGCCAATGATCCGCTACGCAATAGATGATCTTGTTTCTGCTGGTGTTAGGGATATCGGTGTTGTTGTTGGTTACTTCGGGGACTTGATCAGGGATGCTCTAGGCGATGGGAGCTCCTTTGGTGCTAAGCTTACATACATTGTTCAGGGGAGAAGGCTCGGAATAGCACACGCTATCCACCTAGCAATTGAGCAAGGGTTTATAGACAAGCCATTCGTTGTCTACCTAGGAGACAACATACTGTCGCATGGTGTTGAGAAGCATTTGAAGATGTTTGTTGAGAGCAATAGTGATGTTTATATACTTCTCTCCAAGGTTAAAGACCCCTCAAGATTTGGCGTTGCAGTTCTCAGGGATGGAAGGGTAGTTAGGCTTGTTGAGAAGCCGAGGGAGTTTGTCTCAGATCTCGCCGTCGTGGGAGTATACATGTTTAGAGATCCTGATCTTGTCGTTAAAGCATTTAAAACGTTAAAGCCTTCGTGGAGGGGTGAGTATGAGATCACAGAGCTCATTCAGTGGTTTATAGATAACAATTACCAAGTAGAATATGATGTGATAACAGGTTGGTGGAAAGATGTGGGTGCATATGATGGACTCCTCGAGGCACTATACCTGCTACTAGATAATGTAAATGAGAGATTTGAAGGTGATATTAGAGGGGAAGTTATTGGTAGAGCAATAGTTGAGAAGGGGGCAGTAGTTGAGGGTAGAGTTTATGGGCCAGTATATATAGGTAAAAATGTTAATGTGGGGAGAAACGCCACTATAGAACACTTTGTATCCGTGGAGCAAGGTGCAAAGGTATTATCGGGCTCTATATCGAGATCTCTTGTTCTCGATGAGGCCTATGTGGATTTAGGGGGTTTGAGGCTCATAGATAGCGTTATAGGTGCTAAGTCTGTAATTAAGGCTTTGAGAGAGGTTCACGGTGAAGCAAAATTCATTATATCTGACTATAGTGTAATCGAGTTCTAACAGGTGATCTGGTTGAGGATAGCCGTTCTCGGAGGAGCTGGATTTATGGGCAGTAACTTTGTACGATATTTAATTAAAAACCACGAGGATGCACATGTTCTCGTGTATGATAAATTAACGTATGCTGGTAGAGTTGAGAACTTACATGATATTATTCAAAATCCTAGGTTAAAATTCGTGAAGGGTGATATATGTAGTGAAGAGTTCCTCGAGCATGTGTTAAAGGAGTTTAAGCCGGAGATTGTAGTTAACTTCGCAGCTGAGACGCATGTAGATAGATCTATAAATAACCCAGCACCATTTCTAAAAACAAATGTCTTTGGTGTTTTTACAGTATTAGAGGTTTTGAGGAGGCTTGACATAGGTAGATTCATACATTTATCTACAGACGAGGTTTATGGAGATCTCTATGGTGTAGTTGGAGAGGCTGATGAGAACTGGCCGTTAAATCCTTCAAGCCCCTACTCAGCTTCTAAAGCATCTGGTGATATGTTTATTAAATCTTATGGTAGAACGTATGGCTTAAAATACATTATTGTTAGGCCTTCAAACAACTATGGTCCTTACCAACATCCCGAGAAGCTTATTCCGAGAACAATAATAAGGCTTATTCACGGTAAACCAGCAACAGTTTATGGTGATGGGTCTCAAGTTAGAGACTGGCTCTACGTAGGAGACTTCTGTAAAGCACTCTACACGGTTGTCATGAAGGGTGTTAGCCACGAGATCTATAATGTCTGTGCACGTCAATTTGCCTCTGTGAAGGATATTGTAGTGAAGATTGTTGAGTTATTGAAGAGAGATGCGTTAAGGGACATTATATATGTGAAGAGTAGGCCTGGGGAGGATAGGAGATATGCTATGAAGTGTAATAAGATAATGGAACTAGGATGGAGGCCTGAGACTAGTCTTGAGGAGGGTTTAAAGAGTACTATAGACTGGTATCTTTCGAATGAGTGGTGGTGGAAGCCTCTACTAGATGAGACATATGTTCTCAGAGATGAGCCATGGAGATTGGGGTGATTGCTACTGAGGATTCTAGTTACTGGTGGAACGGGTTTACTTGGATACTGGGTTACAAGGGTGTTTAGAGATAGGGGATTTGATGTTTATGCAACATACCATGAGAAAACCCCTCCTAAAGTAGATGTTAAGTGGATTAGGTTAGACCTGGAGAGTCTTGAGAACATTGTAAATACTGTATATGAGGTTAAGCCCAACATAGTTATTCACACAGCTGCCTACACAGATGTTGATGGTTGTGAAGTTAACAGGGAGAAAGCGTATAGAGTTAATTACTTAGCAACAAAAGCTCTTGTTAAAGCTAGTAAAGATGCTGAATTATTCATGTATATTTCAACAGACTATGTGTTTGACGGTGTGAGAGGTATGTATGGGGAGAGCGATGTGCCGGCACCTATAAATTACTATGGCTTAACAAAACTACTAGGGGAGGTTACAGTAGCTTCAACGACTAGTAGTAGCTGTATTATTAGAGTTAGTGGTCTCTACGGCTACAGCCCTACTGGGAAAAAGAATTTTGGTGTTATAGCACTTGAGAAGTTGTCTAGGGGTGAGCCTGTAGAGGCATTTATAAATCAGTGGCTATCACCAACATATGTCAAGTTTCTCGCTGAGAAACTTGTGGGAGTTGTTGAAGTGAAAAACACAGGGGTTATTCACATAGCTGGGGAGAGGCTTTCGAGGTATGAATATGCATTAATACTTGCAGATGTGTTGGGTGTTAGTAGGGATCTTGTTAAACCTAAGCGCTTAGAGGAGGCAAAGCTTATTGCACCTAGACCTAGAGATTCAAGTCTAGACACGTCGAAAGCTAGAGAGCTTGGTTTAACACTACCACCTGTACGTGAATGTTTAAGAGATATGGTTTTAACGCGTGGAAAACTTGTAGAGGGTGTGTAGTGAATGCCTTTTAAGAGCTTTAAGAGGCTTGAAATACCCGGCGTGATCCTAGTTGAGTTCACTGTGTTCCCCGATGAGCGTGGCTTCTTTGCTGAGCTCTATAAGAGGACTGATTTTCTCACTAATGACATACCATACGACTTCGTCCAAGTTAACTTGAGTTTCTCTAGGAGGGGTGTTGTTAGGGGTCTACATTACCAGCTTAAACCCATGGAGCAGGGTAAATTAGTCTACGTTATAAGCGGTAGAGTCTACGACGTAGCTGTAGACATTAGGAGGGGTTCTCCATGGTATGGAAGACACGTTGGAGTTACACTGGAGCCAGGCTACGCCCTATGGATACCACCAGGCTTCGCGCATGGATTCCAAGCCCTTGAAGACGCGTACTTCCTATACCTAGTAACCAAAGAGTATTCACCACAACACGAGAGGTGCATTAAGTGGGATGATCCAGAGATAGGGATTCAATGGCCGGTGAAAGAGAATGTGATATTAAGTGAGAGGGATAAGAAGTGTCCACCACTGAGAGAAGCGGAAATAAACTTCGAGTACTGAAAACCACGTGTAGTATTTCAAGTTTCCTCGGAGTCAACTGGGTTTTACGCGGCTTTATCTCTGCCTCGAGCACTATATAACTAGAAGCATGGGTTAGCAATTTCCACACTCCAATCCTCCACGCATCTCTAGGTTTTACGTACTCAAGATCTTGGTTTCTGAGATACCTCCACAAGTCCTCTACATATTCAACCAGATTACTGGAATCCCCCAGCCGGCAAACTAGATCCCCGGGCAATTAAAAACTAGATATAGTATCTCCTCCTCCACAAGTTCTCTATGTAAAACAACTCCCCCTAGGGTCTAGAGCTTCTAGGACTCTTTGCTAACAAGAGTTTTACTATTAGTGTTGTTGCTATAGCTATTAATGTAGTAACAATGATTATGATTGTGAGTGTTGGTTTTTGCGTAAAAGTGTTTGGGAGTGTAGAGTATAGTGCGAGTAGCGTTATCAATGCTGTCTCGAGGTTTAAGTCTCCCTCACCCGTGTTGTCTGTGTAGAGTGTCGTGTATGGGTTTATAGACAATAGCTTCACTATGTACTTGTCTACGTTGCCTCGAAGCCCCAGCGCTCTATACGCGTACACTGCTAGTGCCACCTTGTATGCCTCGTATTCCCCAGTCTCCTGGTGGTATGCATCCGCGAAACCCACTCCATCCCATAGCTCTTCTAGTTTCCCTAGTTCTCTCAGTGCACCCTCTCTATCCCCCTGGTGTAGACTGAGTAGCGCCTTGTACACGATCAGGTTTGCGTACCTATAGTAGTCAGTGATCTCATTTCTCGTTCTCTTGGCGTGAACTATCCTAACATTGTTCACAACGTCCACCACGACGTGCTCAACACTCGTGAAGGGCTGGGCTGTTTCGGTCTTCATATTCATTTGCAGCATCCATATTCGTTGATTTATCCCTGAGAAGATTTATAAGCCTCATGGTGCTTTCAAACCTATTGGTGCCCCCGGGCTCCCGAGACCCGTAGAGGCTTTGAACCCTAGGCGACTAGAGGGGAGCCACTGCGGTGAGCGGGCTCGGGGAGACCGTTGAGAAGTAGATGGTGGAGAGCCATGAAATCAATAGATATGAAAGGCAATGAACCACCATCTACCGAGAAACGGTATTGGCTTCCCCACGAGTACCTGGTGGTAGTCGTAGAAGTCTGTGGGATAGGACTCTAGGAACTTGTAGACTAAGTCTGCTAGCTCGTGGTATCCACACACATAGCGGAGTGCGTAGTATGCGAGGTGGTTTGAGGAGGTGTAACACACATCTCTCTCCACTAGTGGCGACTCAACAAGGCATCTACCCCTATCACCTAGGTCAACCGCTAATGAGGCTATGAAGTCGCATAGTTTCTCTCTAGTGAGTGGTTGTGAAATATACATATCTTCAGCCGTAGTAAGATAGAGAGGCGTTAATGAGTAGAAGAGTAAACTAATCAATAACACCAACACACTGGCGTGCTTCAACCATACATACACACCGCGTTCTCCACAGGCTACTTTAAAGACACATATCAACCCGGGTTTCAACACCAATCATTAAACACCTAGACTAGATAACACCTCCACCCTACAAATACACTGGTTATGCAAAACAACCACTCTCAGCGTGAGCAATACGTCTTCTAACATGGTTTAAGAGCGTGGTAATACTTCCATTAAGCTCATGGTTGAAGGAGTATTCTCTGGTATATAGACCCTACATTATAGTGGTAAGCCCCAGAGTCCGGTTTCAACTATTTAAATATAGAGTAGAGTTGATTTATTGTAACTACAGTTATATCTAGTTCCTCTTTGATTTTCCCCGACTTGTTGATGATGTCGGTGTCAAGAGTGAAGAATACTTTGCACCCCAGTATACTACTTACAACCACGTGTAGTAGGTCTAGTGTTCTGAGTCTAAGTCTCTCAGCGTGTAATACTGCTTTCTCCAAGACCTCATTGAAGTCTACTCCGGCTATACTGGCTCCAGCCTTCTCAACTGAGTACATGGCTAGTGCTACAGGGTTTTCGAGGCCTGCCCTCGTGTACACTGAGGCTAATTCAACTAGTGTTAGTCTAGATACAAGCCTTCTACCGCTGATACCACCCAGTAGCTTCACCACGCTATTGTGGTTTGGGTCTTTCTCATCGATATTAGCTATGACAATGTTTGTGTCGAGGTATACACAGGTATCACTAGTCAACGCTTTCGATCCTCTGCTAGCAACTTGTTTAAGTCACCATGACTGAGTTTAAACCCCTTCTTCTTCAACTCCTCAACCATCCTATACACTCTCTCCCAGTATTCAACCTCTTTCTTGACCTCGGATAGGCCCCTCTCGATCAATACATTGAAGGCGTGATTCCTACTCCTCGCAAGCCCATACTTAACCATTTTATCAGCTAACTCAACAATCTCCTTGCGAACCTTAATAGACACTGAGACATTCATAAGGGTACACCAAGAGATACTATGGTACACCATAATAATTATTAAAGATACAGCTTTAAAACGCTATTCTTTCACCCAGACTCAAAAACCCTTACAGGATCTCTGGAGCCACTCTCAAACCCGCACCTATATGACCCATAAGTAAACTGGGAGGAATTCATACAGCGTCATCTATTTTTGCACTAACTCCCTCGTTGACATGGTTTCTAGGTATTGCTTTGCTTTTTCCATTAGTCGTCTATCGTCTGTTACTAGCACTAGTTTGTCTCTGAGTGCGTAGTGGAGGTATGCAGCATCATATATTGTTAAACCCTCTTTGACTGCTAGCTCGAAGACTCTTGCCTCCTCACCCCTAATACTCGCTAATGTAATGACTTCAAAGACCTTTCCCAGAATACTCAATAGCTCTCCCACTGTTTCTTCATTGAGGCGTCTTAATAGATAATGCTCCTTCCAGATAGCGTTGAGGATCTCATAGACTGCCGAATCCAGTGTCACTCCCTTTGCAAGTGGTTTTAAGTACCCTCTCTTAACCAGGTTGAATATGGCACTAGCATCGAAGAGATACATTGCACAACTACCTCCTCTCCCTGTCCTCGCGTATTATAGAGACTACTTCCTCATCGCTTATATGGGAGAGCCTCTTGGAGAGCATTCTCGCCTTCTCCTCGAGCTCGGATAATACACGCCTCTTAACTTCCTCCTCGAGAGCCTTTTGCAACTGTTTTTGTTTT
>Ga0272445_1002025_pt1 | contig 14522 bp, 16 predicted proteins | sample YNPCB0031_FD_194404 | JGI IMG/M metagenome (GOLD analysis project Ga0272445, IMG submission 194404) | Hot spring sediment microbial communities from Yellowstone National Park, WY, United States - YNP-CB-003-1 | ecosystem: Environmental > Aquatic > Thermal springs > Hot (42-90C) > Sediment... | reverse complement strand
CTATCGTGGAATAATTATATTCTGTAATGTATCGTGGCGATCTAACTGTTACAGTTCTAACGTTTGTTTTTGTTATATATTTTGTTAAGGTTGTTGGGATTTCTAAAGTATGAGTTATAGTTTTAGTTTCAGATATAACTTCTGTTAAAGTTTCTGTATTAGTTTCAGTTATGGTTTGAGTTAGTGTGGATGGAGTAGTTTCCGTCATGGTAAGCATAATAGTTTCGGTAGAAGTTAAAGTTTTTGTATTAATCTCCGTTGTAGTTGTAGGAAATATTTCGATTATTGTTGTTAATTCGGTTTCTGTATGAGTTATAGTTTTAGTCTCGCTTGAAGTTTCAGTATATGTTACAGTTGTAGACTCTGTTTTTGTTTCTTCTTCAGTAGTGGTGATTGTTTGAGTTTCTGTTGCAGTTGCTATTTCGGTCTGCGTTTCAGTTATAGTTGAAGTCGCAGTAACAGTTGGGGTTACAGTTGCCGTTTCAGTTATAGTTGTTGTAGGCGTTGCTGTCGTAGTTTCAGTTATAGTAGGAGGTTTAAAAATAATAATAGTTTCATGCCAAGGAGGTTCTATTGTTGTCTCACAGGTTATCGTTGTTGTTGGTTTTGATGAAGGGGCATTCACTACCATAATAAAGTTTGAAATTAAAGCATAACAAACCGATATCGAAATTAATATTATAGTTAATGTGGTTATTGCAGTTTTTCCATTTTTATACATTTTTCTTCTTTCACCTCTAAACTTCTCCATGTTATTCAAACATGGATTTGGAGTTTAAAAAAGTACCATTTTCTCTTTAATTTTATTTTTTATTATAAATTGCGACTGAGACGCATCTCCAATGATCACTTCGCAAATTGTTAAATCATATCATTTACACTCACATATATACTTTTATGTTTTGTCAGTAACACATAATATGTTACAGAAGTTATTTGAAGAAACTATAGAAGTTTCTATCAAAAAGTGATATATTTTAAATTTCATTTCTGAAGAAATAAAATTAAGTAACTTTAGAAATTTTTCTTATTTCTTATAATCTATTTTTATTTTTTAGTGATCTCTCTAATTATAAGTAATATGCTCTTCAAGAAATTGTTAATAACGTGCATAACATACGAATCTATTTCCAGTATCTATAGAATCTAGAATAGCTAGAACTTTCATTTCTTAAACTTTCTATAATTTTTAATAATATCGACCCTTTTATAACCAAAGCTTTAATTTCTCTAGTTTTCTCATTTAATTTTATTAAAAGAAAAAATGGTAAAGCAAAAATACTTTTAATTAAGAAATTTTTCATTGAAATTATTGAAAATTCAAAAGTTAAACCAACATATTTAAGCAAAGCCTATGATGATGATATATTTGTTATTGTAAAAGCAGACATTAATGAAACCATTGAGAGAAAAATAAAATTTGAAGAATTAAAAGAAAATAGAAAAATAATAATAGCTCCTCCTAGAAAACAATATGATATTATAAGTATTGGAAACAATTCTAAAAATATTAGGTTTATAGAGGTAAAAGGGCATATAGGCTTAACGCCATTCACATACATTTCATTAACAACATATGAGTTTAATTTTGCTAAAAAGAATAGCGATAGATATTGGATATACTTAATTAATATAATTAAAGATGAAAAAGAAGCTATGATATTAAAAATTAAAGATCCAATTAATAAATTAAAATGAAAGAAAAGAAAAAGAAAAGGAAGGGGGACAGAATACCGATCTAATGCTTATAGATTGTTGAGAAATAATACAAATGAATCTAATTTAAAAATTATATCATTATTGGAAGAAAGAAAAATAAGAATTCCCCCAATTAAAGAAATAAAAATTAAAATTTTGAAATTATTAGAAGATATTAGTAATATTTCAAAAGAAGAAGAGAGAATATTGAAAAAATTAAGATTTATTAAATATAGAGAGGGAAAAATTACGCTAACTCATTCAGGAATAAAATTTTTTAAAATGATTAGAAATCAAAAATTAAAAGAAGGCAATATAAATGGAAACTCTTTTAAATGAAAAAGTAATTTTAATAGATAATAGAGAAAAAGATAGTGGAATACCAGAATTATTAAAAGAGAAAGGAATTCCCATATTATTTGAAAATCTTGAAATAGGAGATTATATTATTGGAGATTTAATCATTGAAAGAAAAACTTCTAAAGATTTTATTGCTTCTGTTTTGATGGAAGAATTTTTCAACAAGCAAATAAAATAACTTCTTATACTAATAGAGCAATTTTATTAATTAAAGGATTATTACAAAATGAATTAGAATATGTTAAGAATAAGAACTCAATATATGGAACTTTGCTAAGTTTAGCATTATCTTATAATTTTAAAATAATTTATTCTAATGATTTTGAAGAATCAGCAAATATTTTAGAGATAATCTATAAGCATGGAAAATATTATAAAATTGAGAATATTCATTTTATTAAGCAAAAGAGAATATCTAATGATATTAATAAACAAAAATTAAACATTATTGCTTCTATTCCTTTTATTGAAGAAAAATATGCAGAAAGATTATTGAAAATTTTAAAACAATAAAGAATATTATTAATGCTTCTCCACAAGAATTATCTTTAAAAGCTAAAATACCTTATAAGACATCTATCAAAATATGGAGAATTTTAAATGAAGAATATAAATTATAATTATATTTCTTTAAAATATTCCATTAATTGTTTTTTATATTTATTGGATATATAATTAATATTCTATATGGAGATATTTTAAGAATATTTATTAAATTTCAATTTTTAAAATATGAATAAAAATAAAAATCTTTATATTCATAAAAAATTATAAAAATTTATAATTATAGCATATATAATACATACATTTAAAATATGGAATTTGGAGATGAATTCCTAAATATATCTAAATAAATAATTGATTAATAGAGTTGAGGTTAAATGCCTAGAGTAGAATACCCAATAATAGTTGTTAATTTTAAAACATATAGTGAATCGCTTGGAGAAAAAGGCGTTAGACTTGCGAAAATAGCTGAGCATGTTAGTAAAAGTACAGGAGTTTGTATAGGAGTTGCACCTCAATTTATTGATTTATTTGAAATAGCAAATATAGTTGAAATACCTGTTTTTGCTCAACACATGGATCCATACGAACCTGGTGCATATACAGGATCTATTACAGCTGAAAGTATTAAAGCTTCAGGGGCTGTTGGAACGCTATTAAATCATTCAGAAAAAAGAATGAAACTAGCTGATATAGAAGCTGCAATTTTAAGAGCAAGAGAAAATGGTTTAATAACGCTTGTATGTACAAATAACGTAATGGTAAGTAAAGCAGTAGCTGTTCTTGATCCTGATATAATTGCTGTTGAACCTCCAGAATTAATAGGAACAGGAATACCAGTTTCAAAAGCTAAACCAGAAATAGTATCTGGAACAGTCTCTGAAATAAGAAAAATAAATAAAAAGACTCATATATTATGTGGAGCAGGAATTTCAACAGGAGAAGATGTAAAAGCAGCTATAGATTTAGGAACAGAAGGAGTATTACTTGCAAGTGGAGTAGTAAAAGCAAAAGATCCTGAAAAAGTATTATTTGAAATGGCTAACGCAGCATTATCTAAAAAATAAGGTATTTTTAATTTATAATAAAAATTTTACGATTTTATTCTAAATTTTCGAACATCCATGAAAAATCTGGGTATTTCTTTCTTTTATCAATTCTTTCTGCTAAAGCATGAACTACAATAGGCAAAGCTATTGTCGCATCACATATGCACTGAACATGCTTCCCTCTTGATGATTTCTTACCCCAACTTATAGCTTCTTCAAAAGTACAGCCAGATAAACCACCCCATTGTGGAAGATCTGTTGTAATTTGGATTGCATATTTATGAGGATAATAAGTTTCTATTAGCTTACCATTTTTTGTTCTAAATATAGCTTCTGCTTCTCTTCCAGGAATCTTTCTATCTGGATATAAAAGATTAGAAGTTACAGCAAAAAGTTGAATAAAATCCTTTGGTACTCCACCACCAATATAAATTACTCCAGTATCTTTTACTTTTTCTCCTAAACTCATAAATTCTATATAATCTTTCATATTATCGATAATTAAGTTAAATCCCTTACTCTTAGCGATTAATCCAGCATCTCCATAAGGTGAATCAACTATTGCTGGACAAAAAATCGGAACCTTATACTTAGCAGCTGTAGCTACTATACTCATTATTCCTTTTTTTAGTAACCATTTTCCAAATAAAAATAAGAGCTCTCTTGAAGAATAGGGTTTATTTTCTTCTAAAGAAGAAATATAAAATTCTGCTATAAGTTCGGTCATTTCCATATAATCTTCTTCTTTCCCAAAAACATCATAGTAACGATTAATTCCAAATTTTAATAATTCTTTATCATTAACTAAATGCGATCCTTGCCAATAACTGTAACCCATCGCTTCAACAATATCTTCAGAAATATTTGCTCCAGTAGAAACTAATACATCTATAAAACGATTTTCTATTAACCAATTAATAATTTTCCATTGTCCAGTAGTACTCATAGATCCTGCATAACCCATGAAAATTGTAACATCAGGGTCTTTAAGCATTTCTTCCCAAACTTCTACTGTTTCACCTAATCTCCTTCCTTGAAATCCTGTTTGTGACATTTCTGAAAGAAGTTGAGAAATTGTTTTTGGATTTTTTACTTCTATTGCTTTAACCTTCTTTTTTAAGAATTTGTTACTTTCCATTCTCAAAATCTTCAAGTAAGATAATTATAATGAAAGATTTAAATCTTTCATTATAAGAGTAGTAGTAATTTTTCATAATTTATTACGTACTTATGAAGTAATTGATTTACAACTTATGTACATTGAATTTTTTACTTACCTTATTTTTATTCGCTTTACATTATTCGCTATATCTTTATAATTATTAATGTGTAAGTATTTTTTAAATAAATCTTAAGATTCTTAAAAAAAGATGTATAAGTGTTTATTTATAAAAGTATTATACAAGAAGAAACAAGAAGATTAATAGAACTTCTTAGATAATATATTTATATTCTTTTTTTAAATTTTTGGATTTATGAAAAAATATTGGAATAGGAAAAAATTTGCAAAAGTATTAAAAATACTTAAAGAAGAATATAAATATAATCTTCCATTACATATAGAGTATGGTGAACCATTTAAGGTTCTTATTGGGTGCATTCTAAGTCAAAGAACTAAAGATGAAATAACAAATGAAGCTTATACTCATTTATTTTCAAAATTTAAAAATGCAAAGGATCTAGCTATTGCAAATACAAATGAAATAATAGAATTAATAAAACCTGTTGGTTTTTATAAACAAAAAGCAGAAAGAATTAAAAAAATTTGTAATATTCTTTTAGAAAAATATAATGGAAAAGTTCCAAATGATAGAGAAGAATTAATGAGGTTACCGGGTGTAGGAAATAAAACAGCAGATATAGTGCTATCTTATGGCTTTGGAAAGCCGGAAATAGCTATAGATACTCATGTTGAATGTATAACAAAAAGACTAGGAATAGTAAAAGAAGATGCTAAATATATTGAAATTAAAAAAGCTTTAGAAAATTTAACTCCAATAAATATGAGAAAATTTGTTAATATAATATTTGTACTTCATGGAAAAAATATATGTCAAAGAAGAAAACCAAAATGCGATATATGTTCTATAAAAAAATATTGTAAATGGTTTGAAGAGAAAAAAAATAATCTTAAAAAATAAAATTTAAAATAATAAATAATATGCTTAATAAATTATTAAGAATAAGTAACTGTAAATCTTAAATATTTATCTCCAAGATTGAACCTAAATTTTAGGTTTTAAATCAAGTTTAGATAAAATTTCACATACTCTGCATATTTTCCTGCTACTCCTTTCTCCGCAGATAATACACCTCTCTTTTTTGCTCTCTTTCTCTTCACTTATCTCAAATTTCTCAAAGGTATGTAGAGCTGTGAATAATGCTCCCGGATAATTAGTTTCATATTGATTTAAAAAATTTCTTACAAAATTTCTAGCAGATGAATAAGCATATTTACAAAGAGTACTTTGCAAATAATATCCCTTTAAATATGCATAAAATGCAACTTCTTTTTCTGGTGTTAATCTAAAGGGGGTTATAAGTTTAGGTTTTTCATTACTCACTTTTCTAATAAAAATATTTACATCCCCCCTTAAAACATTCAAAAAATAAGTTTGTACGATATCGTCTAAAGTGTGTGCTGTGGCTAATGTATCTAAATCAAGATTTTTTGCAATATGAAAAAGTAAATGTCTTCTAAGGATACCACATAATGTGCATGGAGAAATAAAAACATTCTTTTCTTGAGATATTTTAATCATTTCATCAAGAGAAGCACCGTATGCTTCTTTAAAAGAAGATATTACATGTTTTATTTTAAGTTTTTTACAAGCTTCAATAGCTATCTTTAATGATTCTTCTCTATATCCTTTTATACCTTCATCAATTGTTATGGCTAATAATTGTGAATGTGGAAATTTTTTTTCTATTTTATAAAGAACATGAAGCAATGTTAAACTATCCTTCCCACCAGAAACTGCAACACCAATTTTATCATTAAAATGAAGCATATTGTAACGAGAAATTGTTTTCACAACTCTTTTAATAAAAGTTTTTGAAAAACATTTTTCACAAAGTATCTCTCCCGAATAAGCTCTTTTAAAAACTGGTTTTGAAGATTTACAAATTGTACATTTCAAACTCATTAGAAACTCTCCTTTTTAATTTTTCTTAATTTAGATAAAAGATGAATTAATAAATGTTTTAGCATATTCTTTAGCTATTTCTATTGCGGTTTTCGCTACACTCTTCGCATCTTTACCAAATATATATGTTATAGGTTCTATTCCAAAACCACCTTTATCAATAATAATATCATAAAAATCTTTATTTTTCTTTAATATAGAGGCTATAGAGTTTAATATAATATCTTCTTTCTCCAAAATATTAAATTTATGTTTTATTGAAGTAAAAGCATATTTTATACCCATATCCTTTATTATAGTCTCGATTTTAGAATCATATTTTATATTTATTGCAGCTTTAATAGAAGAATTAAAACTCATTACTAAAAGAAGAACTTTAGCCATATGATTTGATGCACCAAACTCAGGTTTCATTAAAGCTTTTGCTTTATTTTTTATTCTAACTATTCTTCCAGGTATTGCAGCTATATCAAATTTTGTTTTAGCATTGTTTATAGCCATTACAATGTTTACAGCTACTTCAGGCATAATCAAAGGGAAATAGGGATCATTTTCTATTAATTTAACTGCTTTCTCTATTTCTTTTAATACTCTTTGTTTTTCACTATTAATTTCTTCTTTTCTAAAAAGTGTAATACATACATCACAATTAGTAAGTGTAGGAAACATACGTTTATGAAATTCACATAATCTTCCAGAAGAAAGTAAATTCTTCCAAAAAGAATATAGAGTGTAAAAACTTTCCATCGGGCCTCTTGTAATAAAATCTTCAATTATTAAATCAATAAGATTTTTAATTTCATCCTCATTTAAACCAATCTTTTTAAGATTTGAATAAAAATATTCTTGATTTTTTGAAAACATATAGCTTATAGATGCTTGAGATACGCTAAGAAATTGCGCTATTTTACCTTGGCTATAATTTTTCTCTCTAAGTTTATGAGCTATTAAACCTCTAATATTAGGAAGAAAAAATTTTACCATTATTTCATCTGGTGGATTCATATAAGTCACTTATTAAAAGACTTATATATATTTGTTTAATTGATAAAAAATAAAAATGAAAAATAAATTTTTTAAAATAAGACCTCCTCCTGAATGGGGAATTGAACCAGTACCAGAAAATATGAAAATTCTTAGATTTATTGATATTTCAATTCTTTGGTTCAGTTTAGCTATAGGACTTTTAGTAATTCAAGCAGGGGCTTTTCTTACATTATCTCCTGAATATGGAGGATTTGGATTAAATATTTTAGAAGCTTTTCTAGTATCATTAATAGGTTCTTTAATAGGAAGTTTTATATTAGCATTAGCAAGTATTATTGGAATAAATTATAGTGTTACTTCAATGGTTAGTTTAAGGCCATCATTTGGTCTTTTAGGCTCTTATCTTCCTTCAATTTTAAATGTAATTCAATTAATTGGATGGACAATTTTTGAATTTATTATAATGGGTGAAGCTGCAACTAGTATTTCTGGTCAATTTCTTGGATCTATTACTAAATACATATGGATAACTTTCTTTGCAATTATTGTTTATCTTATGATAGTTTATGGGCCTCTTATTGTAATAAGACAATGGCTTGAAAAATTTGCAATATGGTTTGCAATAATGGGAGCTACTTGGCTTACTTATCAATTATTAAATATGAAAACATTAACAATAAATTTAATAAGTAGCGCTCAATTTAATACAATTTTGTTAGCTTTAGATTTAGTTATAGCAATGCCAGTATCTTGGCTTCCACTTGTTTCTGATTATAATAGATTTGCAAAAAGTAAGAAAGATGGATTTTTTGGAACATTTATAAGTTATACTATAGCAAACACATGGTTTTATTTAATAGGTGCAATGTTAGCACTAATTTATCCAAAAGAGGCAATTACTTACTCGATGGCATTAATATTCTTTGGATTATTTGCTCTTCTTATAATACTTATAGATGAACCGGATAATGCTTTTGCTGATGTATATTCAGCAACAGTTTCAATTCAAAATATTTTTCCAAAACAAAAACAATGGAAAATTGCTTTAATTATCACAATATTATGTTTGTTATTCGCATTTTCTATTCCAATAATCCAATATGAAAATTTCCTTTTATTAATTGGTGCTTCTTTCGTGCCAGTGTTTAGCATACTTCTTTCAGATTACTTCATTGTAAATAAATCCAATTATAAAAAAGATCTATTCTATTCTATCAATATGAAAATTAATTGGAAAGCAATAATATCATGGATAATGGGTTTCATAGTTTATTATTATTTTGCTTATATAAATGTAACTATTGGTGCAACTATTCCCTCTATTATATTAACATTTATAATTTATACAATTTTAAATTATTTTAAAAGGTGATAAAATGAGAGAATATAAAATCCCAATCGCAATGACAATAGCAGGAAGTGACTCTGGTGGAGGAGCTGGAATTGAAGCGGATCTTAAAACTTTTGCAGCTCTTGGTGTTCATGGAACAGTTGTACTTACTGCTATTACTGCTCAAAATACATATGGAGTTTTTGCAATACAAGATGTTGATTTGGATGTGATAGAAAAACAAATAGATGTAGTACTTGAAGATATCGGAATAAATGCCGCTAAAACTGGAATGTTACATAGAGTAGAAGTAATCGAGCTTGTAGCAAAGAAAGTAAAACAATATGGTTTTCCACTTATAGTAGATCCGGTAATGATAGCAAAAAGTGGGGCTCGCCTTTTAAAAATAGAAGCTGAAGAAGCTATGAAGAAAATATTAACACCAATTGCTACAGTAATAACACCAAATGTTATGGAAGCTGAAGTATTAAGCAATATTAAAATAAAAACAATTGAAGATATGAAAAAAGCTGCAAAAATAATTGCTAAGCTTGGCCCTAAAGCAGTTGTTATAAAAGGGGGGCATATAGAATCTGGTGAGAAAGCTATCGATATTGTTTATGTAGATGGTGAAATTAAAGAATTTATTAATAAAAAGATTGAAACAAAGAATACGCATGGTACTGGTTGTAGTTTTTCAGCAGCAATTACTGCAGAAATTGCAAAGGGGAAATCTATAATTGAAGCTATAAAAATTGCAAAAGAATTTATTACCATTGCAATAGAATACGGATTATCAATTGGTAAAGGATTTGGTCCAGTTAATCCAAACGCATGGATACATATACCAGCTGAAAAATATCTTATATTAGAAAATATTTCAAAGGCAATAGAGATTTTAGAATCTCATAAAGAAATTTCAGAATTAATACCCGAAGTTCAAAGCAATATTGTAATGGCTTTACCAAAGCCTTATTCAAAAACAATAAAAGATGTTGCAGGTATTCCTGGTAGAATAGTAAAATTTAAGGATAGAGTTAAAGCTGTGGGAAATCCAGAATTTGGGGCTTCTTCTCATGTAGCTAGAATGCTTCTTAAAGTTATGGAATATGATCATAATATTAGAGCTGCAATGAATATAAAATATTCTCCAGAAATATTAGAAATTTGTAAAAAATTAGGTTTTAATATTTCATCTTTCAATAGAGAAGAAGAACCAGAAGAAATAAAATCAATTGAAGGAGCAACTTTACAATGGGGAGTTGAATATGCTATTAAAAAAATTGGCAAAGTTCCGGATATAATATATGATCTTGGTGAAAAAGGGAAAGAGCCAATGATTAGAATATTTGATAAAGATGCAATAAGTGTAGCAAAAAAAGTTGTAACAATAGCAATTGAATTAAAGAAAATGAGGTGAAAGAAATGTTTAAAACAATTTATATCAAAAAATTAACACTTTCTTCTATTCTTTCAGTTTTAGCTTTGATTATATCACCATTTGCTTGGTTTGCATGGGGTCCGACTAAAGCATTTCCTGGACAGCATTTTGTGAATGCAATTGCAGGCATAATATTAGGACCAACATGGGCTGTTTTTATTGCAACAATTGTTGGTACTATAAGGATCATGCTTGGTATAGGAACCATTTTTGCATATCCAGGTGGAATACCAGGTGGTTTTATAGTTGGTTTATCTTACAAATTTTTAAGGAAAGTCACTACTAAAAGAAAAGCGATAATGATAGCTTCATTAACTGAGCCTATAGGAACCGTACTTATTGGTGGTACTATTTCTTGGTATATTTTTGATCCATTATTAGGAGGTATATTATATAGTAAATTTCTATCGCTTTTACCATTCTACTTTGGATGGATTATAAGTTCAATTACTGGATGTTTATTAGGAATGATTATAGTTTTAACTCTTGATAAAATAGGGATATTAAAATTAATACTTAAGGAAATATGAAAGAAATCATATTGGAAGAAATACTTAATAAGAGAACAATAATAATTGGAGAAATTGGACGTGGAAAAACTAGATTAACTGCAAAAATACTTGATGAATTAATTAATAGAATAGATCCTAAAAATATTACAGTAATAGATATGGCACCTACTACTGTAATTGGGATTGCTGCGAGAATATCAGCTTATACTAATGCTATATCAAAAGTAAGATATTTGGTACCCTCAATAATTAAAGCTCCAAGAATTGAAGGTAAAAATAAAGAAGAAGTAATATATTTAGCAAATTTAAATAAAGATTTAATTGAACCATTAATTCAATGTTTTTTAAATAAGCCTACAAAAGTTTTAATAATAAATGATTTATCAATCTATCTTCATGCTGGTGATATTAATAAGATACTTGAATGTATAAATATTGCTGAAACTTTTATTGCTAATGCTTATTATGGAGAATCCCTCTCTGATGATAAAAACTCTAGTATAAGCGAAAGAGAAAGAAAATTAATTGAAGAATTAATTAAAAATATCGATATAGTTATTAAACTTTAGTGCTATCCTTACTTCACTATAAAAATTTATATAACGGTGTTATAATAAATAATTTAAAAGAATGAGAGTTAAATATTATGAATATTCAAAGTATATATACAAATAGGTATAAGTTTATGGTGAGAATAAATTGAATGAAGATAAGAAAAGAATGGTAAAAGAGATAATAAAACAATTACATAGTGGATTATCGCCGCAAGAAATAAAGGAAAAATTTAAACAAGTTCTTGAATCAATAAATCCATTAGAAATAGCTATAATTGAACAAGAATTAATAAAAGAAGGGGTAGCTAAAGAAGAAATTCAAAAATTATGCGATGTTCATCTTGCTATCTTTAGAGAACAATTAGAAAAACAAAAATTTGAAATTCCATCATGGCATCCAATTAATATACTTATGGAAGAACATAGGATTATGTTAAAACTTATAGAAGAAATTAATAATATTATAAATAAAATCCAACAAGAAAAAGATATTATTAAAGAAATACATGATCTTGAGCATATATCAAGAGATTTTCATGATTCAGAAAAACATTATTTAAGAGAAGAAAATGTGCTTTTTCCATATTTGGAAAAGCATGGTATTACAGAGCCGCCAGCTATAATGTGGATGGAACATAATCAAATAAGGGAGAAAAAGAAGCAATTCTATAATTTAATAGGGAAATATAACGTTATTGACATTCAAGAATTTAAAAAACAACTTAATGAAGTTACCAAATCTTTAGGTAGTATTCTTTCAAATCATTTTTTTAAAGAAAACAATATACTTTTTCCTACCGCTTTGCAAGTAATTACAGAACAAGAATGGATAAATATTAGGAAAGATTTTGATGAAATTGGATATTGTTGTTTTACACCAGAACATTTAATAGTAGTGCCAGGAGTTGATGAAATTGAGAAGATTGAAGCTGAAAACATATTAAAAGAAATACAATTTGAAACAGGAGTACTTTCAAGAAAGGAAATTGAAGCTATTTTTAACACTCTCCCTATAGATATTACTTTCGTTGATAAAGAAGATACTGTTAAATATTTTAATAAAGGAGAAGAAAGAATATTCATACGAACAAAAGCTGTTATTGGAAGAAAGGTTCAACAATGCCATCCACAGAAAAGTATTCATATAGTAAATAAGATTTTAGAAGCTTTCAAAAATGGTAAAAAGGATGTAGCAGAATTTTGGATTCAAAAAGACGGGAGAGTCATTCACATTCGATATTTTGCGGTAAGAGATAAAAATGGAAAATATTTAGGCACTCTAGAAGTAACACAGGATATTACTGATATAAAGAAAATTGAAGGAGAAAAAAGACTTTTAGATTGGAAAGATTAGTATTTATATGTAGATCTTAATTATTGATCGAGAAATAAGGTGATCAAAATAATGGAAATTAATAAAATAGTCTTATTTATATGTGTAGAGAATAGTTTTAGAAGCCAAATAGCTGAAGCTTATTTCAATAAATTTGCGCCTAAAGGTTGGAAGGCTATTAGTGCTGGTATTAAACCTGCAGCTAATATTCATCCTAATGCTATTTATCTTATGAAGGAAGAAGGTATGGATATTAGTAATAAAAAACCTAAGCTTTTAACAAAAGAACTTCAAGAAAATGCTGAAATAGCAATAATAGTATGTAGTGGTAATCAATGTCCATTAGTTTATACTAAAAAAGTTGAGAATTGGAATATTCCTGATCCAGCAAAAATGTCAATAAATGAAGCAAGAAAAATTAGAGATATTATAAAAGCTAAAGTGCTTGAACTTATAGAAAAAAGAATCAAATAAAAAATAATTTATTTTTTATTTACTATTTTATTAATTTCTCTAGCTGCTTTATGAATTGCACTTTTTCTTCTCTTTCAAAATCTATTAATGGAATTTCTATTCTTTTATCTTTAATTATTTTACATATTTCTTCTACTAATATCCCCATGCCATTTTCTTCTATTATTTCATCATTTTTTCTTACATGAGTTTTCTTAACGCCGCATGTTGGGCTACCTCTTCTTCCTATAAATGCTACTACTCTAAAGTTATTTTTAATATATTGTTCCATGTTATTAATAGCTTCTTCGGCTATTTTTCTGCAAAGTTTTCTAAAGCCGGGATTATCCATATCGTTTTTTGTAGCTATGCCTCTTATTAAACCATAATAAATTTGTTCAGGACAAGGCAATTGTATAATGCTTACTTTATTTTTTTTAAGACAATCAACTATTTCATCTATCATTGCAGGCCATATATTTGGTGTTTTTGGACCAATAGCTATAGCATTTGTATTTATTATACAGTGGGATACAAAAACTACTTTTCTACTTCTTCTATCTTTAATCATCTTTTATTCTAAATGATATCTTTAGCATTTATTAAAAAGCTTTTATATAGAAATGATCAATTAAGTTCAAGTATAAAAATTGGTGATAAGAATGAAAATAAAAGATGAGAAACTTATTGGATATATTCTACTTGCTATAGGTTTAATACTTATATTTTTTTCAATATTTTCCATGTACTCCGTTTTTACTGGTTCTTCACCAGTACCTTCATTAATAAAAGTGAATGATATAAAAATTTTAATTCCAAATATCGGAGAAACTACAATTTTTAGTGGAGATGCTATAAGCAATATTATTAATATGCTTTTATGGCTTATTTTAATGATTTTTATTGCTTCAGGAGGAAGTAGAATAGGAAGCTTAGGAGTAAAATTATTAAGAGAAATAAAAGTAGAGATAAAGAAAGAAGATTAATAAAAAAGTGAAATTTATAAATAGGGGTTTAGGAATGGCTGAAATCATTGTTATAGGGCATAAAAATCCAGATACAGATTCTATAATAACTGCAATTGCTTATGCTTTTCTAAAAAATAAGATTGATAATAAAAATAATTATATTGCAGCAAGATGTGGAGAAATAAAT
>Ga0272445_1002024_pt1 | contig 14524 bp, 7 predicted proteins | sample YNPCB0031_FD_194404 | JGI IMG/M metagenome (GOLD analysis project Ga0272445, IMG submission 194404) | Hot spring sediment microbial communities from Yellowstone National Park, WY, United States - YNP-CB-003-1 | ecosystem: Environmental > Aquatic > Thermal springs > Hot (42-90C) > Sediment... | reverse complement strand
GGCGAAACGAGCTTTCGTTTGAGCGGGCGACGTTTCGGCTCCGGGGCGATGTTTTAGAGATCATCCCCGCTTCCGAGGAGGTGGGTTTCCGCATTGAGTGGTTCGGCGACGAGGTGGAGCGCATCACTGCCATCGATCCCCTCACCGGCGACACCATCTCCGAGCGAACGAGGGTGACGATTCCGCCGGCCACTCACTACGTGACCCCGGAGGAGAGGCTGCGGCGGGCCATCGAAAGCATTGAAGAGGAGCTCGAGCAGAGGCTTAAGGAGCTTCGGGCTCAAGGAAAACTTCTTGAGGCCCAGCGGCTTGAGCAGCGCACCCGCTTCGATCTGGAAATGCTTCGGGAAATGGGCTATTGCCCGGGGATCGAGAACTATTCCCGCCACCTCGATGGCCGCAAACCCGGCGAGCCGCCTTGGACCCTCCTCGATTACTTCCCGCCCGATTTCCTTGTGGTCATCGATGAATCCCACCAAACCGTGCCCCAGCTCCGCGGAATGTACCACGGCGACCGCTCCCGGAAAGAAACCCTTGTGGAGTACGGGTTCCGCCTTCCCTCCGCCTTGGATAACCGTCCCCTCACGTTCGAGGAGTTCGAGGCCCGGGTAAAGCAGGTCATTTTCATGTCCGCAACGCCCGGCCCTTATGAGCGAGCCGTTTCCCAAAAGATCGTGGAACAGATCGTTCGGCCTACGGGGCTTGTGGATCCCGAGGTGGAGGTCCATCCCGTGCGCGGACAAATCGATCACCTTGTTTCGGAGTTGCGCAAAGTCACGGAACGGGGCGAGCGCGCCCTGGTCACCACCCTTACGAAAAGGATGGCCGAGGACCTCACGGATTACCTTGTGGAATTAGGCTTCCGCGCGCGCTACCTCCACTCTGAAATCGAAACCCTCGATCGCGTGGAAATTTTGCGGGATCTTCGGCTTGGGAAATTCGATGTTTTGGTGGGCGTAAACCTCCTCCGTGAGGGCCTGGATCTTCCCGAGGTTTCCCTTGTGGCCATCCTCGACGCCGATAAGGAGGGTTTCCTCCGCTCCTCCACTTCCCTCATCCAGACCATAGGCCGCGCGGCCCGGAACGTGCGGGGGAAGGTCATCCTTTACGCGGATGAAGTCACCGACGCCATCCGCGAGGCCATCGATGAAACGAACCGCCGCCGCAGAATCCAAATCGAGTACAACCTGAAGCACGGGATCACACCTGAAACCATCAAGAAAGAGGTCAAGGACATCGTGGGTGACCTCACGGGTGGCCGCGCCGAGCCCGTTTCCATCCCGAAGAAGCCCGAAAAGCTCTCCAAAGAGGAGATCGCGGATCTTATCAAGAAGCTCGAACGGGAGATGCGGGCGGCCGCGGAGCGGCTGGAGTTTGAGCTTGCCGCGGCCTACCGCGACAAAATCCGCGAGCTCCGCAAACTCCTTTAAGACTATCCGCATAGGGTAAAAGCAGTTCTAGTCTTAATTCAACCGCAAGCAAAGGATGTTGGGCCCAAGCGCTTAGGGACAGTTGTCCCTATTGACCATTATATTCCATCGGTATACACTGGTTCACACTATGTGGCCCGATGCTCGGGAAAACTGGCTTCGGAGCACAAGAAAAGAGCGGAGCCGTATAGCTCTTGCAGCACCTTACAAGTCCTTTAGTCTCCTTGGACTTCTGTGTCTTCTCGTACTCACGGGCTGCATGCGTTTTTCCTTGCCTGATCTCCCCCTCTCTTCCGCTCCACAACCCCCCGCTTTCGATGGAAAGCTACAGAACGCGGAAGGATTGGTGCCCGTTCTCATAAGCTTTGCACAAAAGCCAAACGCACCCGAAACTGAACTCGTCCTAAGCCACGGAGGCCGAATAAAGTACATCTTTCGGTACATCAACGCTATCGCCGCTTTCCTTCCACCGACAGCCCTCGAAGTTCTCCGCAGCCTTCCTCAAGTAATCCGTATCGAACCTGATAGCCAAGTCCGTGCCTTGGGGATAGAAGAGAACAACTCCTGGGGTGTGGTCCGCATCAACGCCCCTGCGGCTCATTCTCTGGGATATACAGGAAGCGGCGTGAAAGTAGCCGTTATTGACAGTGGCATTGACTACACTCACCCTGATCTCGCTCACGCTTACCGTGGCGGTTATGACTTCGTGAACCAGGATCCTGATCCAATGGATGACAACGGCCATGGCACACACGTTGCCGGAGTCATCGCCGCTAAACCCAACGGGATCGGCGTTCTGGGAGTGGCACCGGATGTAGATCTTTACGCCCTAAAAGTCCTGGACCGCACCGGCGCAGGCTACTGGAGCGATGTCATTGCCGCAATCGAGTGGGCAATTGACCAGGGAATTCAAGTCGTTAACCTGAGCATCGGTGGCGACGGAGCCGCGGCAGTGGAGGCCATTTGCCGCACCGCTTACGACCGCGGACTCCTTCTCGTTGCCGCGGCCGGAAACGGGGGAACCACCCCGGTTATTGCGCCCGCTTGTTATCCTTCGGTAATCGCCGTAGGCGCGACCGATCAGAACGATCGGGCCGCGCCGTTCTCCCCAAATGCCCCGGAGTTGGAACTCGTTGCCCCAGGCACAACCATTTACTCAACCCTTCCCGGCGGTTCTTATGGTGTAAAAAGCGGGACTTCCATGGCCTGTCCCCACGTAGCCGGTGTTGCTGCTCTTATCTGGTCTGCAAACTCTAGCCTTCCGAACCAAGAGGTCCGAAATAAACTAGCCCAAACTGCTGTGGATTTGGGAGCGCCCGGACGGGATACCTCGTATGGATTTGGCCTGGTTCATGCTGCCCGGGCCGTGGGCGCAGAGGTGGCTTCGATAACGGTGGAGATCCAGCCACCTTCCGCCGAGCTCACCACCACCAAACCCAGCGTAACCCTTACGGCCAAGGTCACAGGGGGTAAGGCACCCTATCGGTTCGAGTGGTATAAAGACGGCGCAAGAATTTCGGGAGCAAGTGAAGCCACTTACACCGCCTCTCAGCCCGGTGAATACTGTGTCAAGGTCACGGACAGCCTCAGCTCAACTGCCACCTCCGGGATAGCTAAGGTAACTAAAGCTACCCCTTCTCAACCCGTTCTTCGCTTAGGCGAGCTCACTTTAAGTTATACCAAAAACCGAACAAGCGTTTACGCTACGGCCAAAGTGAGGGTAGTGGATGCTTCGGGAAACCCAGTTTCCCGGGCTACAGTTACCGCCTACTGGAGTTATAACGGCGTAACAAAGACAGTGAAGGCCTCTACCAACACCCAGGGTTACGTGACCTTCCGTTCGCCCACGCTCCGCAACGGTCAGAACGGGTTGACCTTTTCCTTTTATGTAACCTCGATAAACAAGACTGGCTGGATCTACGATCCCGCAGAGAACGAGGTCGAACCCTGCGCGACCATTTCTGTGCCCTAAGTAGAGAAACTCGGTCGAAACCATGCTTTCCGACGACTACCCTTACCCAAGCCATAGGGGCTCTGGATTTTTCCCGCTTTTGCCAGTCAAATTAGGCTAGACGAGGCTATCACGTTCGGTTCAGCATCTTCTCCTTCGCAAGGGTAGGGTGACGAATGTCTTCTTGACAAATATGCGGGAACCCAGTATAAGGTAGTGTGATAGACCCGAAGAGGGGACAGGAAGTACCCTGAAAAGGGCAAACCCGTCGGGAGGCGGGGGCGCAAAGCCACGGGTCCAGAGAGGATAGCCGGGCTGCCAGGGTAACTTGGCAGCCCGGTTTTGTTTTGGGCAAGGAGGGGGAAGGATGCAGGTAACCCTGTACTACAACGACGAGGATTGCTATCTCCTCCGGCTGGTGGACGAGAAAGCCGAAAGGGAGAGAAAGTCGCGCTCCGCAGTGATCATGGCCATTTTGGAAAGCTTTCTTGAGCAGGACAAAAAGCTCGGGGAGATCCTGGTGGACATGGGGGTGGTCACCCAAAGCCAATTGGAGGAGGCCCTCAACGAACAGAGCGAAGGCGCGGAGAGGAAGAGGATTGGCGAGATCCTTGTCGCCAAGGGGTTGGCGGAAGGGGAGGTGAGGCGGGCCCTCCTCGTGCAGGAACGGGCTCGAGGGAGTAGTGAAGAACGAGGGATTTAGCGTCGCCAAGGGCTATCCCGGAGCGATGCGGGGACGTAAACCGTTGGGCCTCCTCAAGGTCGTCAAGTTACTGGCAAGGCGACCATGAGGAAGGGCGGTCAGGAAGACAAGAAAGCTAACTAAGGAGGTAGAGATGAGAGGTACGAGAAATGTAGAGCGAGAAGCGAAAGAGGGGATGGGCGGTTTGTCCCAACGTGGGTTGGGGCTGGTACTAGCCATGTTTCTTCTCTTCGTGGTGGGCGCGAGTGCTACCACCATCCAAGGAATCCAGGTAGATATCAAAGCTGGGGCACCTAACCCAGAAACCATAAGTGTTCAGCTCCTGAAATCCGGTTCTCCTGTTGGCTCTGCAAAAAGCACGACGATCCAAGCTGTTGGCGGCGATTGCGCCAACACCACATGGCATATTTCCCTTGGCGGGGCCACGGACCTATGGGGGGAATCCTGGTCTGCGGCTGACATCGACAACGCAGGCTTTGGTGTGCGCATCGTATCCACGAGCAACGGGTCGAAAAACGTAGATGCCGTGCGAATTTGGATCTATACGGATGTAGGCACATTCGGGCCACGCTATGCTGGGTGCAGCTCAGGGAACTGGAACCAGACGGGTGGTGCCATTGGCGATCCCGCTAATAACAACGGGTGTGCCACTATCGGAGCACAGGACAAATACCTAGACTTGACCTGCTTCGGGTTCAGCATTAGCTGCACACCGCCCTCGATCACGTGTCCAGGAGATATAACGGTATCCAATGAGTCCGGCAAATGCGGCGCAGTGGTGACCTGGTCCGTAACGGCCACTGGCAACCCCACCCCAACAGTGAGTTGTAATCCTTCCTCAGGAACCTTCTTCCCCGTCGGCACAACAACGGTTACCTGTACGGCAACAAACTCCTGTGGAACTGCCACCTGTTCTTTTAAGGTTACGGTGGTGGATGAGGAGAAGCCTGTGGTCACTTGTCCCATCCCGGCTTCCCAGTACCACACGGATGAGGGGAAGTGTTTTGCCTCCCTCTCCTTTGCCGCTCAGGCCTCGGATAACTGCGGGGTGGACACGATCGAATACTTTGCAGACGGCGACAAGATCTCGTTCCCCTATGACTTCCCTGTGGGCGACACCACCGTCCAGGTCGTAGCCACCGATATCCACGGCAACAAGTCCGAATGCACCTTCACAGTAACCGTGAAACCCTCGGCCGATTTGGAGATCAAAAAAGAAGCACCGGCCCAGGTAGTGGCTGGAGAATCCTTGACTTACAAGCTCACCATAACAAATAACGGGCCTTGCAGTGCTACAAATGTGGTGGTGACAGACACGTTGCCGTCAGAAATCACTGAGGCAAAGTATATGGTTAACGGAACTCCTCAGGGGGACTGGACCGGCAATTACACCATCGATACTCTGGAGCCCGGCCTTACAGTGACAATTACGATCACGGGAAAGGTGGCACCTTGGGCGACGGGGACGCTCACAAATACGGCAAGGGTTACTTCCGGTACCTACGATCCAGACGATAAAAATAATACAGCTACCTCTACCACCACCGTGGAGATTCAGGCAGATATTTCTGTCACGAAGAAAGTTTCCCCAACCATAGCTAAACCAGGCGATACCATTACCTACACGATCGAGGTGACAAACAACGGGCCTTCCGATGCACCGAACGTGGTGGTTACAGACACGTTGCCACAATACATTACCGGAGCGACATATAAGGTAGACGGAACCGACAAAGGGAACTGGACGGGCAGTTACACCATTGGGCGTATGAAGCCCGGCGACACAGTGACGATTACCATTACCGGAACGGTCTCTTCAGGGGCTTCCGGCACGTTGACCAACACGGTTGTGGTAGAGCTCAAGCCGGCTCAAGTTGGCGGTCAGGCTGGCAATGATCCCGAACCGGGCAATAACGAAGATACAGCAACGATCATCTTTGCTTTCTACACCGGATTTGAGGGTTGGGTGAGCAACGGCCTTTGGTATATCCGCCGGGATAATGGTGGATGCTTCCGCTGCGACAAAATCCAGGGCGAGTACGTCCAGTTTGCTAAACTGGAAGACTGCATTTCCCGCACCTATAACCTCGGAACAAGCCGAGCCTATGGGGTCCTCACCTCCCCGGTAATCCGGCCCCCCGCTGGTGCCACCGGTTGGGTCATGATCTCCATTGACTTCTACCGCCAAGTGGAGAAGGAACGGCCCACGGGAGACTACGACAGAACTTACGTCCAGCTAAGCATCAACGGTGGTTCCTGGCAGACCATTTGGTCCAGAAGCTCACGGAACGGCAGTGAAGAATGCGGAACCATCACCTACGTTATCCAGTCCATGCCGAAGTACTTCCAGATTAGGTTTATCTTCGATTCGGTTGACTATCGCTACAACAACTACAAGGGCTGGGCCATTGACAACGTATGGGCCGCAGTGGTGCCAGTGGGTACGCAGGCCAAAGGCGAGGAACTGCTCGCCGGCGATCTTACTAGCGAGCTCACCGTGATCAACGTTCCAAACCCCATCACCGATGTGCACACCACTACGTTTAAAGTTCTCGGTCCTCTCGCCGATTCCGTGGAGCGTATTCGCGTGCGGATCTTCGACCTTTCCGGAAAGCTCGTGTGGGAAGGTGAGACGGCCGGGAACGCCCTGGAGTGGCACACCACGGACTTCCTCGGCCGCTACCTGGCAAATGGGGTGTACCTCTATCAGGTTCAGGTCTACGTGGGCGGGACGTGGATCACCTCAGATCTTCAGAAACTGGCTATATACCGGTAAAGTTAGGACCAATGGACGAGGAAACAGGAAAAGGGGCTGGGACATCCCAGCCCCTTTTTGTTAACGGGAAAAGGACGATTATGAACCGATGGGTTTTGTGCGTTTTTTTGCTAGCGTTCTTTGGAAGGTGCCTCATAGCTCAGGAGGCTCCTCCGGGGTTTGGTGCCGCGGCCCAGTATCGCCTCGGTGTGGGAGCGCGGGCCTTGGGGCTAGCCTGGACGGGTACAGCATTATCCCAAGGTCACGACGCGGTTTATTGGAATCCCGCGGCCTTGCCCGTAAGCGCCAACACGGCTGGAGCAACCCAGGTCTTTCCTTTTGGCGGCCCTGATTCCCTCCTCGGCATTGAAATCCAGTATTTGGGCCTGGCGATCCCTCTGGATCAGGTTGGATTTGGCGCGGGCTGGTTCAATAGCATCGTCCGCGACATTCCCTACACCGACGAGTCCGGAATCATCGGGTACTTCAACTATCAAAGCTCCCTTCTCCTTCTGGGGTTTGGGTTCCGCCGCCAACTGGGCGAGGGCTTAGCCTTGGCTTTGGGAACCACGGCCAAGGTTTATTTCGAACAAATGCTTGCGGGAAGTGCTTTGGGCCTCGGGTGGGACTTGGGCTTCACCTTGGATTTTAAACGTTTTCGCTTGGCCTACGTCTCCCAAGATTTTCTTGGCACCCGATACTCCTGGCGGGGGACAGTCCAACAGCCGGAAGTGGAGGTGCCCTGGGTTCACCGGCTGGGTATCTCCGCGGAGTGGCTGGAAGGAACGCTCCTCACTAGCATCGAAGCGGTCTTTGAGCTACCGAGCTTTTTGTCCCTGCGGGGAGGTTTGGAGTGGATTTTCGGGAAAATTCTCGCTCTTCGCGCCGGATTAAGAGTGGACCGCCAAGCGGAGCAGTGGTGGCCCATTTTCACCGCCGGGTTAGGCGTAAAGCAAAGCTGGTTTTCTTTGGATGCGGGCCTTGCCCTCCGAGCCTTACCAGCTGTGGGAGAGCTTTCTACAACCAGTGTTTACGGCCTTTCCTTGGAGCTCAAGCTGTAAAAGCCCGGACATGATGACCAAGAAAACGTGCCACGCGGGATTAGCAAACAAGAAGAAAATCCGCTACGCTAAAGTCGGGTATGATTTCGGCCATGCGTAAGTCGAGCTTTTCAGAAAGGTGGCCGTGACGAACGTAAGCGGTTCCTTAAGGACAGGAGGTAAGTTATGCGGGTCAAAGGGGTAGGCCTTGGGGCAGCGCTTTTTTTGATCTTGGCTAGCCCAGTTTTCGCTTTTGATGCGTATTTTTCCGATGCCGCGGGCAACAAAATCGGCCAGGTCTGGGAAGGAAGTTGGGTCTATGTGGCCGTGCGCGATCCCGCGAAGGGTTCCTGCGGGATTGCCGAATTCCTGGCGGACATTCTCATCTTCGACTTCAAAACCGGAGCCTATATTGAGCAATATGGGGTGACATTCCGCGAACTTGGGGGAATTGGATCGGGTCTCTTCTTCTGGGTAACGGGTCCTGGTTCCTTAACTAAGGTGGGGGTTCCCATTGGTTCCCGCTTGGATTACTCCGATATCCCCGAGGGGATGACCCATGTCCTCCAGCCGCAGGGCGTGGACCTTTGGCAAGAAGGGGCTTGGGAATATGTGGATGAGGGAATCCTCCTTGCGGGAACAACGAACAGCGCATACGACTCGACCCTTTCTGTCCTCGAGCGGGCTTATGACGCCTACCGATTCGGTATCCAAGATATCCCTCTACGGAATCCATGGGATCGCTTACCTTGGCAACGGAGGGCTACGAGGATCAACCTGAAAAGCAAGAAGCGCGGAGTGGCCGGCCGCCTGGAAAACATGGATACCCTCGTCCTCATCGTGCGCGACCTCACCGATGAGACGAACATAGACCAGGACCAGATAAAGATCGTGGACACCTCGGCCAAGATTACAGTAACGCCAGCAAAGACACGTTACGGGTGCGTAGCTGGCTGTCAAAGCATTGTGGTGCGCATCGAGGACAGGGACGAAAACCTCAACTGTCACGAAGTGGAGTATGTTCCGTTCTTCGTCATCATTAACCCAGGGAGCTGGAACGAGGATCCCACAGTGGGCCGGGATTTCTGCACCCTTTTGCGCCACGGTGGAGTTACCGAGGACGGAAGCCGCATCCACGAAATCATCCGCTGGTACAACATTTACCGGACTTCGTGGACAATTAATAATTGGACCTACACGACAGGGCGATTCATTGACTATCGCGACGCGCCGTGGGCCAAAAATCTTTCCCGCATGATCCTTCGGGCGGTGTTCTTCGCCGCGGAAACCGGCCCCGATACCGGCGTCTTCGAGCTCAATTTCGGAAATCTTGAGGATTTTCAGGAAGCCCTAGGGCTTTCCCGCAACGACCGCCTTCTCAATGGCTCCACGATCGCCTTCTACTACATTGACCCCAACGATTTCGACGACATGGACCTCACCACCTTAGAGATTGGGGATTTGCCCCATTCCCAAGTTTTCCTCTCCGACGCCTGGGGAAAGACCGTGCAAGAGGTGCGTATTGGCTGGGAGGGGCTCTATATCCGTGTCCTCGATGCTGACGCCAATATGGACGCGTGCTGTCAGGACCAGGTGGTAGTGCATATCTGCGATCCCCACGGCGAAGATGACGCCGAGTACATCGTCATTGACGAGGTTTCCAACGACTCCGGGGTTTTCTTCAGCCAGAATGCTATTCCCGTCACGCCCGTATGGGATGCGGTAGGGGGCTATCAGCTTGTCTATGACGACTGGCAGGTCCAGGTCTTCAACGAGGACACCATCTTCGTGAGGTACAACTCCGTTGGGTACAAAAAGGAGCATCTGAACCGGCTGGGTGATGGAGACCCCAATGACTACGAAGCCGCCGCTTTCTTCTTCCCGCCGATGATTGACTACGATATCCTTACTGCCGCGGGTTCTCCGCGTAACCAGTATTGGGACGTTTCCTTCGCGAAAGTGAAAGTTTATGACACCCAGGTTTTCGATGGTTCGACGCACCACATGCGCTTTTTGGATGGAAATTACCAACCGGTGACGGAAATTCCTGTGGCGGGCTCGCTTTACCTGGAGGTCGTCGATCCCGATCAAGATGAGAACCCCCGTCTGCGCGAGCTTATCTTCGGCGGCTGGAACAAGGACTCCGATACCACCGACATCTTTGAAGATGCCTACGTGCCCGAAGATAGCGCTCCCATTTGGGGCGGTGGGGCTTCGGATGAGAACAACCCTAGTCGCGGGGTTTTGCCTGATTTCCTGGGCCTTCTGCCGACCTCGATAAGCGGGATTCCCGAGACGGTGAAGATCTTTGTGTTCAACGCCCAACGCGGCACCTGGGAGCGCCTGGATCTTCGGGAAACCGGGGTGAATACCGGTGTCTTTCGCTCCACCACGTGTGTTCTTGTGGCCGACGCGCGCAACCCCGGTCAGGGTAACCTCAGCTCCAGCCCTGGCGACACCATCATGGCTTTCTATCAGGATCCGAGTAACCACTCCGACGTGGCCATTATCTCAATCAAAGTGAGCCTGGGCGGTGCAGGCAGCATCATCCCGCCGGCTGTTCCCCTCTCCGTAATGTTCGATCGGGCGCAATACAACCCAGGCGATACCCTGACCATCACCGTAACCGACGAGCTCTACCCATATGCCCCGGAAATCACAGGTCCGGAAAAAGTTCTCGTGCTTTTGGATAAAGACGGAATGGAAATCGCCAGCTGGAAAACGCTTCCCGCAGTTCCGGGTGAACCCGGGAAATTCCGGGTAAGCTTTACCCTTCCTGCGACCGTGAAACTTGGCACCCTCACGGCTAAATACACGGATCCCGCACTTACCATGCGCACAGCCGAGGCCAAAGCCACCGTGGTGGCCAAAGCCCTGCGGGAGGTCACCCAGCTCTTGGTTTCACCCAATCCGTTTTCCACGCAGACCCGTTTTGTGATCGAAACCGATCCGGCGGGCGCGACTGCCGACAAAATCGAAATCACCATTTATGACCTCACTGGAGCGAGGGTGGCCACAGTTTCCGGAAGGAACACGGCCTCCGTGGTTTGGAATGGCGAGAATTTGCGGAACGGCGCGTACATCTACGTGGCCGTGGTGGAAGGGGGCGGCAAAGTCTGGCGGTTCAAAGGCTTTGTGTACATCGAGCGCGAGACTTGCCCCGTCTGTAGGTAGCGAGCTTCTTGAGAAAAAGAGGGGCCGGGCTTAGCCCGGCCCCTTCTGTTTTGCCACCCCGATTTACGGTACCCTCACGCTATCGCAGGTCTCAACGTTCCTGTTGGAGTCGTACGTCCAGCCGGTCTTGGTGATGTTCGTCACGCAGAAGGTGAAGATGGTCCCCGACGGTGGCTTGCGCACTTGACCAGACTGGAACGTGACCTTGCCCGTCGCGTCCGTCGTCCCACTCACGGTGGCCGAGGTCGCACCGCTCCACCTCCCGGTCACCGTGGCGCCAGCGACCGGACCCGTGCTGTCCACCACCGTTACTGTGGCGGTGGCGTAGGTGAAGTTCTTGTTGGGCACCACAAGCCGCATGCCGATGCTGCTCACCCACATGGGAATCGGGGCGGTATAGGTGTTGATGAACTCCACGGTGACGGTCGCCCCAGCGGTGAGGGAGACCGTGGCGCTCGTCCCGCTCTGGGTCGAGCCGTCGTTCACCTTGTAGGTAACGGAGTAGCCGTCTTTCGGGGTCTCGGTGATCGTGTACGGGCCCGCGGGCAAGCTCGCGAACGTTCGGTCGCCGCCCCCTGCGGGAAGCTGGAAGGTCCCGATCGGCGAGGTTCCGGTAAACTCCCATGCCGTGGTTGGGGCTGGGCCCACCACGGTCTTCCGGACGACCATCGTTCCGGTAGTGGGCGGTGGCGGTGGAGGAGCCGCGGCAGAAGCGGCGTTCACAAGACCGTAGCCGTACCAGGTGTCGCGGCCCGCGGCGCCGAGGTCCGTGGCCGTCTCGATCAGGCGCTGTCGGACCTCGCTATTCGTCCATCCAGGGTTCGCCGCCCACACCAGGGCCGCGGTTCCCGCCACGTGGGGCGAGGCCACGGAGGTCCCGCTCCAGGAGGCGTACCCGCCGCCGGGCACCGTGGAGTTGATGGAAACCCCGGGCGCCTCGAGGAAGGATTATCCCCCGGCTCCACGTCCCCGTCCCTCTTGTGGCTCTTCATATCGCCTCCTGTCCCTCACTCCCTCAGCAAACGAAACACCCTGCTGCAAGTCCCGAGCTCGCCTGGACTTGCCTCGTCGGTCTTTGTTCCGTCTGCACCACCTCCTCCGGCCCCCGGTTTCCCTTCCGACCAGGGAGCGTCGTCAGACAGCAAATGTGCACTCTACTCCGACCAGATGGGCTTGGCAGGGGATGGCAGGGCTAGAGTAACGGCCCTATCGCCATCTGCTGCGCGCTGATTCCGGAAGCAGTAACAGAGTCGTGAAATCAGAGTGAACGCGTCACCGACCTGCGGCGGGAACAGGAAAACGGGTCGCTTCGGGTTTAGGGAGGACGATCCGCTGCCACGGGGGTACCGCGGCCGCCAGGGGGCCTTGGCGGGGGCGGGGTGAGGAGAGGCGGGGACCCGGGGGTTCCCGCCTTCTGCCTGAACCCGTCGCACCACCGCGCCACAAGCCCATGAACAACATGGGGCCTGGCACGGGCCAGGCCCCACGACCGGATGCCAAACCGCTAGCTAGCGGGTCACCAAGTTCACCCTGAACGGGCCGCCGTCGGGATAAGGATCTACGGAGTCAATGTTGATGTCGTAGCATCCCTGCCTGAGTCCCTTGGTCTGCCAGGTGTAGATCCACATCTTCGCCGCGGCGTCGTAGCGGAGCCCACTTGGGCCGGAGGTCGCCGGAAGCGAGGTCGTCCCGCCCGAGGGCGCCGGGCAGGTGTAGGGACCCTGGATGCTCACCGTCGGTTTCGCATCCGCGCTGTCCTGCGGAACGTTGTAGAAGTCGGTGTACTGCCACTTGATGGGGAAGGTGCTCCCGATCTTGTATTTCCTCCCCGTGGCGTAGGGCGGAAGGAGTCCGTAGAACTTGAGGACAACGCTGTAGGTATGGGTGAGCTCACTTGTGTTCCCCGCGACGTCCTCAGCCGTGACCGTGAAATTGTAGGTGCCGACGGCCGCGGTGTCGATCGGGGCTCCGTTTGCCACAGGCCCGCTGCAGGCTGCGATCCCTGAACCATCGTCCCTGCAGGAGTAATTCGCATTCACCGGCTCGTTCAGGATGTACTTGGCCCCGCTGGGCGGCGTGGTGATGGTGATTGTGGGCGGGGTTGTATCGATCTTCACTTCCTCCTCGTCCGAGCCCTCGTTCCCGGCGGCGTCCTTTGCTGTGACGGTGACCGTGTGGGTGCCCTCGCCCGTCACGCAGATCGTAGCGGTCACATAGGTTGTGCCGAGCCCCTGGATGTTGCTGAGCTCTCCACCCGTGGCCTCGAGGCTCGTGACACGGACGTTATCCGTGGCCACAACCGTGCCGCAGGCCGGGTCCGTAACGAACCAGCCGTTCTTGCCGTCGGGAGTGAACGTGATCGTGACCGTGGGCGGCTCGGTGTCGCTCGCGGGGTTAACGGTGTATCGAACCTTGATGCTCTCTTTCCTAGTCAGTGTCAGTGTGCCGCCACCGGACGCGGCTCCTGACGCGACAAAGTGCACAACGTGGTTGAAGTTCCCGACAGCCGTGGCGGTGAGCTGCACACTGGCCTCCGCGTAATCCTCGCTGAGTGTGCCGTCTTCCTGCGAGATCCAGTTATTCGGAAGAACGATCGTCGAATCGGTCATCGTCACCACGAGCGGCCCCGGGCTCCCTTGCGTAGAGTCAAAGGTGACGGTCACCGTCGCGCCGTTGGCAAAGGCCGGACTCTTCCAACGCTTGATGTAGAGCCGGATCGTGCCCGTAACCGTATTGCCAACGGTGACGGTTCCCAGGTCGAGCGTATCCTCCAGGGGTGGGGGCCCCGTCAGAATATCGCCGTCCCCTTGGAGTTCATCGAGCGGATTCAAACTCCCGCTGGTGTTCCCCGTCATCTGCTTCGTCAAGAGTCCGCAGCCGGCAAGGATGGATCCGGCCAGAACCGCGCTGAGCACAAGCGCAACCCAGCCCCACTTCCAGTACTTCCGCGTGCTCCCCATACCGCCTCCCTTCCTCCCCCTCCGTGAACCAAGAGAAAGTGCGAACCTTTTGGCTACCCGACCTTAGAAAATTATTCCGTTCCCAACCGGTACAGCCAGAAAATTCCGCACATCCACGAGGAGTCTAACAAGTATAACCGCAGGCACCGCAAAGCGGAAACAGATAGGAACGGGTGCTCTAAATTTGTTCGAAGGCCAAACGGTTAGGAAAGGAGCCAGGGAAGGAGGGAAAGGAGGAGCCAGCCGAAAAGGAAATAGACGGGGAGGAAAGAGCCGAGGAAAGAGGGAAGGGCCCGGGAAAACCAGCTTAGGCGCAAGATCTCCGGGTACCACTCGTTGTAGAGGGCGGTGGTGGTGAGGGCTCGCACCGGCTGCCCCCGGCTCAGCCTGAGCTCGGCCCGGTGGAATTCAGCGCCGGCAAACTCGCCCTCCACCTGCCGCAAAAGCCCGCTCCAAAGGGCTTTCTCCCGCTCAAGCCGCTCCAAGATTACCAGCCAAAAAAGGCTCAAAA
>Ga0272445_1002023_pt1 | contig 14528 bp, 13 predicted proteins | sample YNPCB0031_FD_194404 | JGI IMG/M metagenome (GOLD analysis project Ga0272445, IMG submission 194404) | Hot spring sediment microbial communities from Yellowstone National Park, WY, United States - YNP-CB-003-1 | ecosystem: Environmental > Aquatic > Thermal springs > Hot (42-90C) > Sediment... | reverse complement strand
GGGTATAATTAGCCATGGCCTCCTCCTCTTCGGGTATAAATTTGGGTCTTTACTCCCCCCTATTTTACCCGCTCTCTGAGGAGGAGGCTATCTTCTAAATTCACTGACAAATCGTGCGTGCACCCCCCGCTTGCTTGGACTTGCGTTTTTCGGCGTTTTGGTGTATATATTATTTAGCACTCTTGCTTCAAGAGTGCTAAACTTCGGAGGAGGAGGTGCGCCATGAGACTCAGGCCGCTTGGCGATAGGGTCGTGGTAGAACCTATTGAGAAGGAGGAAAGAACTCCTTCCGGCATAATCCTTCCGGAAACGGCTAAGGAAAAGCCTCAGGAAGGGAAAGTCATTGCTGTAGGGCCCGGCCGCCTTAACGACCAAGGCCAAAGGATTCCCTTAGATATAAAGGAGGGCGACCGGGTTATCTTCGCCAAATACGCTGGCACTGAGGTCAAACTGGACGACAAAAAGTACCTCATACTCAGGGAATCCGACATAATGGCCGTTATTGAGGAATAAAAATCTCAGCAAGGAGGTGGGACTATGGCTGCTAAGCAGTTGGTCTTTTCCGAAGAGGCAAGGCGCAACCTTAAAATCGGAGTTGATACTCTGGCCAATGCAGTGAAAGTTACTCTGGGGCCCAAGGGCCGCAACGTGGCCCTGGAAAAGAAATGGGGAGCCCCCACCGTTACTCACGACGGGGTAACGGTAGCCAAGGAAATTGAACTTAAGGACCCCTTCCAGAACATGGGGGCTCAACTCCTCAAAGAGGCCGCTACCAAGACTAACGATGTGGCCGGCGACGGCACCACTACCGCTACTGTCCTGGCTCAGATTATGGTTAACGAGGGACTTAAGAACATCGCCGCCGGCGCCAACCCCATGCTCCTTAAACGGGGAATTGAAAAAGCTACCAAGAAGGTCGTGGAAATCCTCAAGGGGATGGCCCGCGAACTTAAGAGCAAGGATGAAATCGCCCACGTGGCCGCCATCTCCGCTAACGACCGGGAGATTGGCAACCTCATCGCCGATGTCATGGATAAGGTGGGGAAGGACGGCGTCATCACCGTAGAGGAAGGCAAGGGCCTCGGCTTTGAGGTGGAATATGTGGAAGGTATGCAGTTTGACCGCGGTTACATCTCCCCTTACTTCATCACCAACCCCGAAACCATGGAAGCCGTCCTTGAGGACCCCTACATCCTCATCCACGACAAGAAAATCTCCTCCGCCGCCGATATCGTCCCGGTCCTGGAGAGGCTGGTCCAGGTGGGCAAGAGAGAACTTCTGGTCATCGCCGAGGACGTGGAAGGCGAAGCCCTGGCCACCCTCATCCTCAATAAGCTCCGTGGCGTGATTAACTGCGTAGCAGTCAAGGCTCCGGGCTTCGGCGAGAGGCGCAAGAGGATGCTTGAAGACATCGCCATCCTCACCGGTGGCCAGGTCATCTCCGAGGAACTCGGCCGCAAGCTGGAGAGCGTCACCATTGCCGACCTCGGCCGCGCCCGCAGGGTGGTGGTAACAAAGGACGATACCACCATCATTGAAGGTAAGGGTGACCCCAAGCAGATCAAGGGGCGGATTGAGCAAATAAAGGTAGAGATTGAGAAGACCACCTCCGACTACGACCGAGAGAAGCTCCAGGAGAGGCTGGCCAAGCTTGCTGGCGGGGTCGCCGTAATCAAGGTGGGTGCGGCTACCGAGGTTGAGCTCAAGGAGAAGAAGCACAGGGTTGAGGACGCCCTTAGCGCTACCAGGGCCGCTGTAGAGGAAGGGATTGTGCCTGGCGGCGGTGTGGCCCTCCTCAATGCCCAGGAGAAGCTGAACGATATAGAGGTGGAGTTCCCGGATGAGAGGACTGGGGTTGAGATTGTGAAGAGGGCCCTTGAGGAGCCGGCCAGGCAATTGGCCGAGAACGCTGGCTACGACGGGGCTGTGGTAGTTCAAGAGATAAGGCGCCGCCAGAAGGAGCTGAACAACCCGAACATCGGCTTTGACGTGCTGGAAGAAGATTACAGGGACATGTTTGAAGCCGGGATAATTGACCCGGTGAAGGTTACGAGGGCGGCGCTGGAGAACGCTGCCAGCATCGCGGCCATGATTTTGACCACAGAAGCCCTGGTGAGCGAGATACCGGAGAAGGAGAAGACCCCGCCGGCTCCGCCTGAGTATTAAGCGCGCTGAGGCCCCCTCCCCGTGAGGGGAGGGGGCTTTTTGTTTCGCTTCTACTCAGGAATTGACAAAATCGGCCTGAGGGGTTATAAAGCATAGGGAGAAAATTCGTGGAGGGGAAGAATTACGGCCGAGGGAATTTTCCTCAGCCTCGTAATCCCAGCTTATAACGAGGAAAAAAGGCTTCCCCGCACCCTCCAAAAGGTCTTAGATTACCTGGGGAAGCAAAGTTACTCTTGGGAAGTAATCGTAGTGGACGATGGAAGCGAGGACAGAACGGCCGAAATTGTGCAAAGCTTCCAGAACAACAACCCATCCGTGCGCCTTATCCGCAACGAACACAAGGGCAAAGGCTACGCCGTAAGGACTGGGGTCCTGTCCTCGCAAGGCCAATACATCGTCTTCTCCGATGCCGACCTGGCTACCCCAATAGAGGAATTGCCCAAGCTCCTTGAGCCATTGCAACAAGGCTACGATGTGGCCATAGGCTCAAGGGAAGGAGTGGGAGCGCGGCGCTACGGAGAGCCGTGGCATCGCCATATCATGGGAAGAATCTTCAATTTCCTGGTTCGGCTACTGGTGGTTGGCCATTACCAGGATACCCAATGCGGGTTCAAAGGCTTCCGGCGAGAAGCAGGCCACGACCTCTTCCGCCGCTCTAAGCTCTATGGAGAGGACGCGGCAGTGATAAAAGGGGGAGCAGTAACTGCTTTTGATGTGGAAATTTTGCTCTTGGCCCACAAAAGGGGCTATAAGGTCAAAGAAGTGCCTGTAGAATGGTACTACGGTGAAAACACAAAAGTCAACCCTTGGCGCGATTCCGTCCGCATGCTTAAAGACATCATCAAAGTGCGCTGGAACGATTGGCGTGGTCTATACGGCTGAGGAGATTGGAGGATGGCTTCTAAAGAGCTGGCCCATTGGCTCAAAGAACGCAAAGAACTAATAATGGTTAAGTGGATAAGGGCCGTTAGGAAAGCAAGCCCTGGCACCGATGCTCTCCTTTCTACCCGCGAGCTTGGCTCTCGCCACTTGGAAGCCCTGTATGATGCCTTCGTCTCAGCTTTAGAGACGGGTGATTACTCCGACTTAGAAGCCATCTTGGAGCAACTGGTCAGGGACCGCCTCAAGCGGGAATACAACCTGAGAGAGGTCTTGGTAATCGCTTTGGAGTTGAAGAAGACTTGCTGGGAAGAGCTGGTGAAAGAGTTCCCTTCAATCCAAGCTTTGGAATACCTCCAAGCGGCCGATGAGCTCTTCAATTTTATGACCATAAAGATGGCCAATACTTTCACCGAGGAAAGCTTTGCCTTCATCAAAAAACTCAACAAGAGCTTGGAGCAAAAGGTAAGGGAAAGGACTCAGGAGCTACAGCGGGCCAAAGAGGAACTGGAGCGCATAGACAAAGCTAAATCCGATTTCATCCGCATAGCAGCCCACGAGCTACGCACCCCCCTTACCCTAATCCAAGGTTACGTTGGGATGCTGGCAACGGAAGAATTGCCCGATAAAGAGCGCATTCGCCCCATCCTCCAAGGGCTCAACAAGGGGATAAAGAGGCTTGAATCCATAATCCGGGACCTCATAGACGTCTCTTACATTGATGCCGAGGTCCTGACTTTGAGCTTGCAGCCTGTATCCCTGCCCCAGATTTTCCAATCCCTCCTGGTAGAATTCCAGCCCGCCCTTCAAGCCAGGCGCCTCAACCTATCAATATCGGGCTTGGAAAACTTGCCTTTGGTTGAGGGTGACCCCCAACGCCTCAAGCAAGTTTTCTACAACCTCCTGAGCAATGCCATAAAATACACCCCCAATGGCGGTTCCATAACCGTCACCGGGGAACTGCTCCGAGGGGAGCAGGACTTCGTGCACATCATCGTTAAGGATACCGGGATAGGAATCCCCCCCGACAAGCTTGAGCGCATCTTTGACAAATTCTACAGGGTTGAGGACTTCAGGCTTCACAGCACCAGTAAGACCGATTTCAAAGGGGCAGGGCCTGGCCTTGGCCTCACCATCGCTAAAGGGATAGTGGAAGCCCATGGGGGTAAGATTTGGGCCGAAAGCCCCGGCTACGATGAAGAACGCTGCCCAGGAAGCTCCTTCCACGTCCTTCTCCCCATCAAAGCCCAACCTCGTAAAGCCGAATACATCCAGCAGATTAAGCTCCCGGTCAAGGCTGTGATTTTTGATTTGGACGGGGTCATCGTAGACACCGCGCCTTACCACTTCCAAGCTTGGCAAAAAGCTTTGGCTGAGTTCGGCCTGGAGATGAGCGAGGAACAGTTCCGCTCCACCTTCGGCATGCGGAACCAAGAGATACTCCGGACCCTGTTCGGCACGAAGCTTTCTTCTGAGCAGATTGAGGAGATTGGCCGGCGCAAAGAGGCCATATACCGAGAGCTTGTCTATAAGCACCTAACCCCAATGCCCGGCCTGCTGAGGCTCATCCAGGAACTAAAAGCCAGGCGGTTCCGTATTGCCGTGGCTACTTCTACCCCAAGAGCTAATGCTTCTTTAATCCTAAGGGCCCTTAAACTGGAGCACGAGCTGGCAGCCTTGGTGACCGAGGAAGACGTAGAAGAAGGTAAGCCCGACCCCGAAATCTTCCTCAAAGCGGCTGAGAAATGCTTGGCAAGCCCTGAAAATTGCATCGTGATAGAAGATTCGCCGGCTGGGATAAAGGCCGCCAAAGCCGCTGGGATGAAAGCCATCGCTTTAACAACCACCAGGCCTGCAGAGGAGCTTGGTGAGGCTGACCTGGTGGTGGAAAACCTTGCCATGCTAACTCCTGAAATCTTGGAAAGCTTGTTGGAAGTAGGGAAGCAATGAGCAAAAGCTTTTTCCTTACTCAAGGGGAAGAAGAACGAGCCATCTTGGTAGGGGTTGAACTCAAGGGCAGACCCTCCAGGTGGTCATTAGAAGACTCTCTCGCCGAGCTTGCCCAACTTGCTCGGACGGCCGGAGTCCAAGTGGTGGGGCAAACATATCAGAAGCTTGAGCGCATAAACCCTGCCACCTTAATCGGCCCGGGCAAGGTTGAAGAGCTTAAGGCTATGAAAGAAGCCTTGGGCTGCAACCTCATCATCTTTGACGAAGAGCTATCGCCTCGGCAGCAGAGGGAGCTGGAAAAAGCCCTCAAGGTCAAGATAATAGACCGCACGGTCCTAATCCTAGACATATTCGCCCAGCACGCCAAAACCCACGAGGGGCGAATCCAGGTAGAGCTGGCCCAATACCAATACCGGCTTCCTCGCCTAACCCGCTACTGGACCCACCTCTCGCGCCAGGTTGGGGGTCCGGCCGGGGGCCGTAGCACTATGAGAGGCCCCGGAGGCGGCAGCACCGGAGTGGGCCTTAGGGGTCCAGGTGAAACCCAGCTGGAAATGGACAGGCGCCGGATAAAGGAAAGGATTGCCCACCTCAAAGAGGAGCTTGAGCACATAAAAACCCACCGCCAACTCTACCGCCAGCGGAGGAAAAGCGTAGGGATACCGATAGTGGCCATAGTAGGCTACACTAACGCCGGCAAATCCACCCTACTTAATGCCTTGGCCAATGCCAATGTCTTAGTAGAAGACAAACTCTTCGCCACCCTTGACCCCACTACAAGGAGGGTCAAGCTTCCCAGCGGGAAAGAAGTGCTGGTGACTGATACGGTTGGATTTATCCAGAAGCTCCCACCGCAACTTCTGGCCGCATTCCGAGCCACTCTGGAAGAAGTGCTTGATGCCGACATAATCATCCACGTGGTTGATATAACCAGCCCTCATGCCCTCAACCAGAGCCAGACCGTCTGGGATATCCTCCGTGAGCTTGGGGCCAACCATAAGCCGATAATTACCGCCTTGAACAAGATAGACAAGCTTGAAAACCCAAGCCAAGTGGAAGCCCTGGCCTCCTATTACCCTAACGTTGTCCCCATCTCCGCCTTGAAGAAGGTAGGCCTTGATAAGCTCATGGAGAAGGTGGAAGAGATTCTGAGGTCAAAATACGAATGGGTGGAGCTATTCATCCCCTACACCCAGAGCTACCTTTTAAGCCTATTCCGGCAGTGGGGGATAGTGGAGAGCGAGGAACACCGGGACGGTGGGGTCTACATCCGGGGCTATGCTCCGCCGGATTTGGCCAGCAAGCTGGCACGGATAAAGAGCACGGTAACGTAAGAAAGGAGAGGAAATGGACTCGCCTGTAAACATAAAGCCGGTAAGCCTTTGGCGCTTTTGCCCCTACTGCGCGAATCCTTTGGAAAAGCGCGAACTGTTCGGGCGAGAAAGGCTCTACTGCCCAGCATGCGGCAATGTCGTCTTCCAGGACCCGAAAGTTGGGGCCGGAGTGCTCTTGGAAGAGGACGGTAAAATCTTGCTGGTGAAGCGAGCCGTCCCGCCGGAAAAGGGGAAATGGGGACTTCCGGCTGGATTCATGGAATGGGATGAAACCCCGGAGGAGACGGCTAAGCGAGAGTGCCTTGAGGAAACAGGCTTAGAAGTAGAACTGCAGGGCCTTTTCGGCATCTTCCATTACACCGATGATTTCCGGGGGCCGGGAATAATCATCCTTTACAAAGCCAAGAGGGTAGGAGGAACCCTAACTCCGGGCGATGACGCCTCCGAAATCCGCTTCTTTTCTCCGGATGAGCTTCCTGAGGATATAGCCTTTGAGACCAACCGCAAAGCTCTAACCTTATGGAAGAAGCACCTCCTTAGCCCTTCAGGCCAGGAGTAAAGCTAATCCTTGGCTACCCAACAAACCATTGCAGGACGCAAAGCTCCCGCAGCAATCTCCTCGCGCCGGTCGGATATTGCTTCGCTTAGCTCGCAATGACATATCAAGGGTGGGAAAATAGGGGCACACCCGAGGCTGATTTCAAAGGCAATCCTATATCACGCCCAGTTCCCGCAGCGCATCCAAAACCCGTGGTGTCTTCCACAGCCATTCTATTTTCAGCCAGAAGCCTGGGATGACCGAACTATGGTAAATCCCTTCCGAGCCAGCCATCTCCACCTGGTACCGCCCTGGCCGTTTCAGGACGTAGAACTCTCCCTGCTCCCCCTCCGGGTCTATTAGCCAGTACTCTGGAATCCCTGCCTGCGCATACTCGTAGAACTTTTCTCCCCGGTCCTGGCCCATACTTTCCGGGGATAGAATCTCCACGACCAGGTCAGCGGGGCCTTCCAGATGCGTTTCCTGCAGGCGGTCCAAGTGCTCCTTCGCCACGAACATCAGGTCAGGCTCTCGCCCCGACTGAGCCAGTTTCATTTGGAAAGGAGCGCTCAGGACAACGCCCAGTTGTCTGGTCTCTACGAAGGTGCGCAGAACTGCCGTGAGAAAGTCTGCAATATTTTGATGTTTCCGGCTGGCAGGGGTGTATTTCACCACTTCCCCGTTTACCCACTCTGCCAGGGTATCCTCATCGGCCCATGCCAGGAACTCCTCGTAAGTCATCCGGCGGGGGTGGGGGAGCCGGAGCAGATATTCCAAAATCTCCCGCCGCAAGTCCTCATCCAGAGCCTCTGGCTCCTGCAGCAACTTCAAAATTTCCTCTCGCCGTTCAGCCATTCCTCCACCTCCAATCCCAAGGTTTTTGCTTGAACCGCAGGCCGACCGAAGGGAGGCCTGTCGGCTCAAAGCGCGGGTTGGGCCTTTCATCTTCCCCTTACCCGCCCCTCTTGCAGCAACTCTTCCCACACTTCCTGCGGGGTCTTACCTTCCCACCTCCTCACCTGTTCCTGCCACCAACTCAACTCCGCCTTTAGCTCCATACTCCCCCTCTCCTTTAACATCCCCAACAACCTTTCCGCCCTTTTTACCCAATCCCGGCTAAACTGCCATCCTCCTTTACCATTTACCAGGCTCTCTAACCCAGGCTTGGCTTCTATCAGAAGCCGTTCCGCCTCCCCCCGCAGCTTCTCATCCTGCAACAGAATTCTCACCACCTCCGGAGTATACCGGTAAACCAGTGCTACATAGACCTCCCCACCCGGCTCTGCCAACATCACCTCATCCCGAACTCGGCTCAAAAGCCTCCCATACTCCGCTACCTCCAAGGGCGATAGACCCCTTAGCACCGCCTCCTCCGGGAGCGCTACCCCTCCTTCTTCCGGCCTTATCCTCCGCTCCGGGAGCATCTGCCAGATTTCCCACCCTGTCTTGCCCGCAAACCAAGGTAGCCACCTCTTCCACCATTGAATTTCACCCCGTAATTCTGGGCTCGCTCTGCCCTCTACCTTTTCCAGAACCTTCATTGCTCGTTCCACCCAACCCCTCTCCAACCGTATCTTTCCTCTATCTCTCCGCTCAACCAATTCCTCCAGAAGCGGCCGCACCTCTTCCATAAGCTTGGCCACCTCCTGGCGAAGAGCCCTGTCCTCTAAGAGCAAAGCCGTTACCTCTGGGGCATACCGGTAAGTCAGCCGGATGTAAGTCTCCCCCTTGGGGTCAGGAGCCATCACCTCATCCCGCACCCGGCTAAGGAGGCGAGAGTAAGCCTCCCTCTCCCGAGGTGTCCGCTCCTGTAGCGCCGCCTCCTCAGCAGCTATCCACCACCCCCAGCCCGGGGTAGGAGTAGGAGTTGGGATGGGTGTCGGAGAAGGGGTGGGGGGTGGGATAGGTGTCGGAGTAAAGGTAGGGGTTGGTGTAGGGGTAGGGACGCCAACCACGGTGACTGTGATGACGGCATGAGGCCATCCCCTTTCGTGGAAGCAGAATTCTCCCTCTTCCTGAAGGGGTCTTATTTGTGGTGCGGGAATGCCTTTACATGCATCTATGTGGAGGAGGTATTGCCCACCGGAGGGAGGGGCTTGTATAGGGACTTCCACAGTCACACTCTCCCCCATCTCCAATGCGGGTAACCAGTCGGCTATGTGCCACTCGTTCGGGTCAGGGTTTCCCCCTGGTGCCGTCCACTGATACATTAAAGCCACCATTCCTGCCGGCCAAGTATAGGTGGAAGTATTCTGGACCATCAGAGAAGAGGTGAACAAGGCGTCCGCCGTGGCGGTAGGAGGAACGGTGTGGTTCAGGAGGTTCCAGCGGTCATCAGGGGTGTAAAGATTCCCATCCCGGTCTTGAAGGTGAACACCGGTGTAATAGTGGACGAGAATTTGGCGGTAATCACTCCATAGAACGTTGGGAACGTCCACCGGCTCGCCCAGTCGTTCGTTGTGCAATCCCATGGCCCAATGGTTGGCATTGTGTTGCCCCAGGCCAGGCCCGGAGGTTTCATCCGCAGCGGCTACAGGGTCGTAGATGCTTTTATGAGGCGGGTTGGGATCTGCATCCTCTGTCATTCTGCCGGTATAGTCCCTATATTGGAGGGCGGAGACGATACTGCCACCGTAGGTCAGGTATTGACCCTCTGTATCGGCCACGAAGCCACGATAGTCCTCTGCGCGAGCCGCAGACCAACCAGGCCGGTAGACTTGATATTGCCAGTCATTGAGGCCATAGTGCGTTATTCCATTGGCATCAGTCACCACGGAGTGAGGGCACCAGAAGATAGCCACCGTCCTTGCTGCCACTGAGAAAGCCCGGGCCATCTCCGGTTGCCAGTCTTCAAGGGGAGTTTCTGCTGTGCCACCAATCTCCCCTTCCAGTACTCCTCCCAGATAATTGCTCCAAGTAGGGTCTTCCCCATAAATACCCACCTCGAAGGGTATTTGCTGAGCACATTGCTCAGGAGGCTTTTCAGGAGGACAATACCTCTCTCTGTATACCCAAATTGTTCCGCTATTCCCCTCCTGATATGGGCAATCGCTCAGGGCCGGGGTATGGCTATTGGATACATGGAAATCGGCGAGGCTTAAGATAAAAGGGCTCGATACCAGCCTCCTGGATTCGCCAACAGGAGTCCCTTTCACCTTACCCTCACCTTGCTTCTTAGCAGTGAGTTCTATTACCTGTATCTTCTGTCCAGGCAACCGTGAAGTTCCATAGATAAGCCTGCTGCCGTCAGGGGCCCAAACCAAAGAGTTTTTCATTCCTCCCGGTGCTATGTTCCCCTCCCTGTCATCGGTTAATTGCTTTACCTTTTTGCTTTCAGGATCAAGCAAATAGATTTCAAACGAGAGGCCTCGTTCTTCTGTGCGCCCAATAAAGGCAAGGATTTTCCCATCAGGTGACCAGGTAAGATTCCAAGGCTCCCAGGCCGTTTTCACGTTAGTGAGATGTTCTCCATCCTTGTCTACCAAGTAAATACTAGACCGGGATGAGTAGGCTAATCTGTTACCATCAGGCGACCAGGCAATACTCCCCCAAAAAGCTCCATAGTAAGGGATGATACTCTTCGGCTTCTCAGGTTTTTTCAGATTAATCAACCACGCTTCGGCTTCGGTGGCCAGGACCAGGCGGTCTCCATTAGGGGAGAGAGCGAACCATTTCACCTCAGGGATCATAGGGGAAATTATCTGGCGAACCCGCACACCATCCCGACTAACGCTCCTAATGGAACCATCGATGGCCATATAGACTAATTGGCCATCTTTTGTCCACTCTACTTGTCCTGTCTTGATAGGCTCGGCTACCTTCCGCTTCTCTGTTCCATCGACTTTCATCACCCAAAGAGACGCACCTTTTTGAGGCTTGGGGAGAGATTGTGTGTAAGCAATCCATTTCCCATCGGGAGACCAGGCATAATTCCACACTTCTTCAAGAAGCCGTTGGGCTGCCCTCCCTTGCGAATCGGTCAGCCATAGCTCAGTTCTACCTACCACGCGCTTCCTGAAGAGCATCCTCGTGCCGTCAGGGGAGAAGAGAGGGGCAAAGTATTCCCCCCAAGGGTTGTCCTCCAGCACCTTTCCTTCCACCTCCAGCGGATACCTTCGTGCTATCTGGATGTTCTCCAGTGATGGAGGTAACTCAGGTGTGCTCGTCGCCTCCACCACCGGCGTCACTATAGCCAGTGGCCGGCCTATTGTCTCCAACACGCTCTGTTTCCCAAACAACGCCACCAAAATCAGGAACAGAGCCATCAGCAACCCCAATCCTAAGACCGTGCTCAGGAAGTTCCACACTTTCATTATCCTTCCCTCCTAAATCCTTTCACTCGCATATGGGCTTCGTCAAAAGATTATATTCGGAGAAAATGGGGCCTTTCCCGGGTTTGGGAGCGTAAATGAGGTAGAGACCTCTGGTTCCGTTGACCGCATCTTGGATGACCTGAGGGGAGTCAATGGACTCAAAGTACCAGGGGACAAAGACCTGGAATGCGTTAGAATTGTTGATTTCCTTGCGGCAGTTTCCCCAGAAATCTTCTGTTCCCTCATTGGCTCTTATGGCGCAATAGGCGTAGGTTCGGGCAACAACAGCCTGGGCCCTTAAGGCCAGGGGGTGGTAATAAGTCCCCATCTCCCTTGGCACTACATCCAGGAGGTAATCATCTTCTATGCTTACCGTGGCCGGGTTTGTTAAGGATAAGGAACAACTTGGTCAGGGGGGTAGTGGTCTCGATCAAATGCCGTGCAGCCATAACGGGTGTCGGCAGTTTGGCATAAAGTGATCTCTTGTGTCCAATCAATTCCCCCATTTTGTTTCAGAACATACATAGTCGCTGTAATTTCCTCTGGAGTAGCACTGGTTTGAGTTGCGGATTCCCCTCCCCGAAGGAACAATGCTAAAAGCAAAACCAAGATGGCAGGGAAAACGGCAAGCAGTAAAAGCAAGGTTTTGGTTCTCATCTCTCCACCTCCACAGAGGAGAGGCAAATGGCTACATGGCCTAAACGTCCCTGCTTAAATTGCCTGCATAAGAAGGCCAGAAGGGCTCCATCCGGTGACCAAGAGATGTCTCCACCCAGAAGCCTCTCGGAAAATAACCCTATTTCTCGCTGTTCCAGTGTATCTACGTCAATAAGCCTTGTTGCAGGCAGTTCAAATCCAGGTGGAACCGTTCCTACCACTTCTCGTGTCAATAGAAACCGGCTATTCGGTGCCCAACTGACCTCATCAGCCGCGAATGGAATTTCTTTTAATTCATTTGTCCACGGATTAACAAGTATCAGAAAGCGAACAGGGTTGGGCAACAACCCCACTGTAGCGATGACGGCCAACCGTTTCCCATCTGGGCTCCATTGGGCATCCATTGCCCAGCGAGGAAGCCCCTTCCCTCCTGGCCTTTCTGTGCCCAGGTCAAGCTCCTTTATCACCCCACCCTTCGTGTCCATTAAGAGGAAATGCTCACAGTTATACACAACCTGCCACTTCCCATCAGGTGAGACTGCCGTATCATATTTCCAGCCGCAACCAAGGGAGGGTGGGGCAGGTGGAGCATACAGAGCAAAGTTTATCCTTATATCTCTTCCTGGCAGGGGCAATACTTTACCCATTAAATCCTTTGTTGCTTTGGAACAGGCCATTGCTCCCCGTCCCCCGGGGGATAAAACAATCGGTTGAACTGCCCCCTCCAGCAATGTAATGGGTTGACCGTCAAGCTCTTGCCAAAGTAGGGAAGTTACTTTCCGACTTTCATCATATAGCAAATATGCGATCGCTTTTGCCTGTTGGCTCCAAACTGGTTTTCCCCAAATTCTTCCTTCAGCCAACCGTTTTACCTCTCCGGTTTCAATGTTGAATACTTCAATAGCACTCCCCCTTCCGCCTGGTATTGTATCCCGCAAAATGAGCACTTCGGAGTTAGAAATCCAGCTTACGATTTGGAACCCAAGCGTATGGGTTAGCACCACCTTTGGCTCGCCGAAGCGAATCTGTTCCAGGGTGACGTTTTCCCAGGGGGAAGGGGTAGGAGAGGGGGTGGGTAAAGATAAAGCTTCCCCCCACTTCTCTTTAGGCTTAAGGTAGCTTATAAGGGAAAGCAAGAGGATGAGGAAAAAGCCACCAAGAAGCAAACTGCCTACCTATTGGAAAATTTTCCTTATCATCGCCCACCTCCATAATGGTTAAAGGCCCAACCATTTCGCCTTTGCAACCTGTTGGAAGGGTTATACAGCATCCGCATATCCCTCCCTAAAGTTGACTTTTACGGCATCCGGCCCTACGATGGGGTCTACTTTGAAGCGCTCATCGAAATTTTAGCGTAAAAGAGCAGCCACGGCAAGCTCTTTCCCTTGACATCGCTCCTTGTTACGGTTAGAATATACCCCGGAGGGGTATGCAGGGGAAAACGGAGGGGTTGCATGCCGGTTATAGATAATACTAAAACTCAAGCCAAGAGCGTGCCTTACGTGGATGTGGCTTTGTGCCACTCTTGCCGGAAGTGCGTTGCGCGGCAGGCTTGCAAGAGCAAGGCTTTGACCCAAGTGGACCCAGGTGAGCCTCCGTTCGTGGATGCAAGCCGCTGTTACGGTTGCCATGCCTGTGTTGTGGAATGCCCGTTTGGAGCTATAATTATCCCACGCTGAAGGAGGAGCTATGGCCCAGTTTATCAAGCAGAATCTGGCACCCCTCATAGTAATCCTCGTTTTAATCCTGGCTTATTTCCTCCTCAGGAATCGCCCAAGTTCCCTTAGCTCCATTGAGGAGTTCAACGCCCTGGTAAACGGTGGAAAGCCGGTTGTGGTGGAATTTTTCTCCAATACCTGAAGCGTCTGCCTCTTTTCAAAGCCCATCGTGGATGGGCTGGAGAAGGAATTGGCCGGGAAGGCTTCCCTTATCAGGCTGGATATCGCAGCAAGGCCAGGCCGTGACCTTGCTTACCGCTACTCGGTGAGAGCTCTGCCCACTTTCTTGGTCTTTGACGGCAAAGGCAATGTTGTACACCGCCAGTTCGGCATGCCAGACCGAGAAGCTATAATCAAGGCCGTGGAGAGCATAACAGGGAGGGATTGAACATGGAGCTTTACGATGTCATAATCATAGGCTCAGGGCCTGCCGGCTTGAGCGCCGCTATCTATTCCGCCAGGTCCAAACTCAAAACTTTGGTGATTACAGGCCGGGCCGTAGGCGGGCAAGCAGCCCTCACAGCCGAAATTGAGAATTACCCCGGCTTCCCAGAAGGCATATCCGGCTTGGAGTTGACCCGCTTGATGCAGGAGCAGGCTAAGAAGTTCGGGGCTGAAATCCAAATGGACGAAGTCCTCAGCGTAAACCTCAAGGAACACCCCTTCACCGTTACCACTTACTCCGGGGATTACCAGTGCAAGGCTTTAATCATAGCCACTGGTGTTTCCCCGAGGAAGCTCGGAGTGCCAGGGGAGGAGGAATTCGTAGGCCGGGGGGTGTCCTTCTGCGCTACTTGCGATGGCTTCTTCTACCAGGACCGGGAAGTAGCAGTGGTCGGAGGAGGGGATAGCGCCCTCAAAGAGGCCCTCTACCTCACCCGCTTTGCCCGCAAGGTTTACATAATCCACAGAAGGGACCAGTTCCGAGCCGAAGCCATAATCCAGGAGAGGGCTCGCCAGAACGAGCGCATTG
>Ga0272445_1002020_pt1 | contig 14544 bp, 13 predicted proteins | sample YNPCB0031_FD_194404 | JGI IMG/M metagenome (GOLD analysis project Ga0272445, IMG submission 194404) | Hot spring sediment microbial communities from Yellowstone National Park, WY, United States - YNP-CB-003-1 | ecosystem: Environmental > Aquatic > Thermal springs > Hot (42-90C) > Sediment... | reverse complement strand
ACGTGCGGGCGCTTTCCGAGGCCGATCTCAAGAGTCTTATTCAGTCGCGGGGGCTTTCCTTACCTGAGCCGCCTTATGAGCGGGCTGATTTGATAGATACGCTTTTCGGGAAAGTGGTAGAGCCAACCCTCATTCAGCCTACCTTCGTCATGGACTACCCCGTAGAAATAAGTCCCTTAGCCCGGCGCCACCGAAAGGACCCTACCGTTACCGAACGTTTTGAACTCATCGTCGCCGGCAAGGAGATCGCCAATGCCTACTCCGAGCTCAATGACCCGATAGACCAGCGGGAACGGCTTTTGCGGCAGGCGGCTTTACGAGAAGCCGGAGGCTTAGAAGCTATGCCTATGGATGAAGATTTTTTACGAGCCTTGGAATACGGTATGCCTCCCACTGCCGGGCTGGGACTGGGGATTGACCGCCTCACCATGCTCCTCACAGACGCCCCCAGCATCCAAGAGGTCATCCTTTTCCCTCTCCTACGGCCAGAAAATAAACCCACGCCCCACACCACCTAAACTCCCACCCCGCCCCTACGGCAAATACGGATCATACACAAACTGCACATAGTACAGCGAAGCCAGCGTCGGCCCGCCCGGCACCTCAACATGGCGATTGTTGAGCACGTTTTGACCGCCGAGCCGCACCATAGACCGCCACTTCGGTATCTTGTAACTCACCTGCGCATCTACCAGCTGATAAGTCGGAATGATCCGAGAATGAAATGACTCCTCAAAAGGATAGGCATTCACCCATCGGTAGCCCACCATGAAAGCCCAACGTTTACTTTTCGTCAGCTCCCGACCCGTCAGACTCACATTCGCTCGGTACTTCGGTGTATTGAACTGAGCTATGAGCTTATCCACTTTGGCCTCCTCGCTTAGGATAATTTCCGCATAAGTGAAGTTGCTATTGAGGAAAAATTGCCGGCTAATCGTGTATTGCACAGCAATAGCGGCATGATGCGTGAAGACCACCGACGATGTATTGTAATAGCGGCGATAGTTAGCATACGCTCCTGCTGCAATAGAGTCTGGGGTGAGCCGACCTATGATGATGCCTCCATCTGGCTGGGGATATCTTCGGGGCCCTACTAAGTCTATACTGCCCAGAAAGTCCGTAAAGCGAGAATACGCATAGTCTAAATCAATGTAGAGCCGATTCCACAAGAGATGCCGAGTCCCGATCTCCAAGGCCGCTACTCGCTCAGGCTTGACATTGTTGATGGGAAGCACGCGCAAAAGATCGGCGTAATCGCTCGGATTGCTACTACCTCGGGTGCCAGCCTTAAGAGAGTCTAAAAAGGCATTGACGGACTCTTGGGAATAGTTATTGCCAATAATACCATAAGCTTCATCCGAGGGCCGCAGCCCGCCAATAAGTTTGAAAGGGCCTACATCTAAGTCAATATACTGCGCTTGGAGCGTAGGCATCCGAAAGCCCGTCTGATAAGAAAGACGTAGATTATGATTTTGGGCTTTGTCTAAAGCTATGATTGTGGCTATTCTCGGCGTAAAGCGCCCCGAAAAGTTCATATGCTTGTCGTAACGTATGGAGGCTAAAAGTCTTAGCCGTTCCTGCCACAAAGCCTTTCCGGCTTGGATAAAACCCCCCCCTTCCCACACCCCCATGGGACCCGCACTATCCGAAAGAATAGTGCCGCGGCTATTGGTCAAAAAGTAGCGAAAGTTCCCACCCAAGAGCAGCTGTACAAGTCGCACCCTTCTCGAAAGGTCATATTGGCCCTCAATGTGATAGAAAGAGCTCCTGTCAAAAAACTGCGCTCCTCCTGCGGCGAAGTTAGGCTGGGCTATGACGGCTCTTTTGAGTTCTTCAAACCGCGTGCTCCCTGGTGCCGGTCGCGCCTCTCCTTGGAAGAGCGAGATAATCTGGGGAGGATATCCAACCTGCCTCATTGCGTCAGTGAGCCCATTTGCCCTATCTGAATCAGCAAAAGCGCGAGCCGCTGCGTGATCCCCACCCATGGGAATGCCCAACGCGTCTGGATCTAGCCCTAAGGCTTGCGCTATGCGGCGCATTTGCCCCGTGTAGGTCAAGACATACTGCACCATCCAAGCATTGTGCGTCTTAGCTAAGTTCAGCATATTCAAGGCCGCAAAGCGCGAGTCAAAGCTATTACCAGCGTTTTCCCATGCGCCATATGCCCATACTCGGTAATCGGGCCCAGCTACCTCCACCTTATGGGTCATAAACAGAAACTCCCGCACACTGTACCGATTCACTCCCTGATACACCGTGGCGCCCGTAGAAGTAAAAGTCTGATAATTCAGCTGGAGTTTATCGGTCAGACGATAATAGATTCCGAGGCTGCCTTTGAGGACTCTGGCATTGTAACGGATTATGTCCTTTTCCCAGTATCCCGTCCGAGCTAAATAAAAACCTAAGTCGTTGGTATCCTGCGGCATGCCCCCACCTAAGCTAGGTCCCAAGTTCATGGCTATGGCGCGTATCGTGGCTGGAGCTACCCGAGCTTCATCCCCATAGATATTGACCGCGTTGTAGCCGGGATTTTGCGGTCCTGGAACTGCGTACCGCCCCACCGCCCCTGCATAAGGGCCCTGATCCGTAGGGTCCGAAGCCACCCAGTCATGCGCATCAAAGAAATTCGCATACACCTTCACGCCCAGCCGATTGTTCCAGGCCTTGGCATACCGAAAGGCCACATCATACAAAGGCTGCGGCGTCGTGTCTATACGGTCACTATGATTGACGCCTACCCGTACCGAAGCACTCAGTCCAGGATAGTGAAAAGGATCCTTAGTATAGACGTTCAAAATCCCATTAAAGGCATTTGGACCATACAGAGCTGAGGCCGGTCCCGGAATAAACTCTACCGACGCTATATCCAAATCTCCCGTATTCGTAATCATCCCAACAGGAAAATTCAAGATCGGCGCCTGCATTTCCATCCCATCCAGCCGCTGCACAAAACGGGTATTCGTGGTAGAATTAAAACCCCGAGTATTCACTACCTGAAAGGTCAAGCTGGATGAGACTTGCTCTGCTCCCTTGAGAAAAGTGATGTTTTGGAAGAGGCTCACGCCCGGCGCCTCCAATACCTCACGCGCACTCATTTTGAGCACTGTAACCGGAGCCTGCATGACGGCTTCGGGCACCCGACTGCCTGAAATCACCACCTCCTGCGCCTGAACCCCCGTCTCCCGCAGAGTCACCGAAATCCCTTGCTGCGCCTCTGCCAACGAAACCGACACCACTTGCGGTTCATACCCCACAAAACTCACCTCCAACTCCACCGGGTCCTTCGGCGCTAAAAGCACTACCTGAAAACTCCCATCGCCCCCAGCCACACTCCCCTGAACCGTGCCCCGCACCTTCACATACGCCCCAGGTAGCGGCTCCCCATCCGAACCCACCACCCGGCCCCTCAAAGTTACCGCCTGCACCATAGGCTTAGGGGGCGTCTCTTTCTTCTCCTCAATTCGGCCACGCTTACGCCCTTCCTCTTGGGCCCAGGCCAAAACTCCTATCAAGCCAGCTATCCAAAACAATCGCATGTAACAAAGCTAATACTTCTTACTCAAATTCCACCAAGAGAACCGTGATGTTATCTTCTCCGCCCGCCTCATTAGCCGCCTGAATAAGCCTATCCGCTCGCCGCTGAAGAGGCTCTTCACTCGTTATGATCCGCTCAATCTCCAGATCCGAAAGCATATTCGTCAAACCATCCGTACACAAAAGAATCACGTCCCCAGCCTGTACTGGAATAGGTTGCGGAGCGACTTCTACCTCTGGCTTTGGCGAGATACCCAAGGCCCGCAGTATCACATGCCGTCGCGGATGAAACGCCGCCTCCTCCGGCGTGATCGCCCCAATCAACAGCAAAAACTGCACATACGTATGGTCCACCGTCATCTGCCGAAACCCTTCCCCGCCTCTCCAATAAAGCCGACTATCCCCTATATGAGCATAGTATACCGCTTCGGTTCCATGAGGCATGTAGGCCAAAACACAAGTCGTCCCCATACGCTGATACTGCGGAATAGACTGAGCCATCTTATAGATTATGGCATTCGCTTCTACAAGAGACTGCTCTAATAGAGCATGCGGCGGGATTTCTTCCTTACAGTTCTCTAAAAAGTTCACTATGCTTTCAATAGCCAGTTGAGCGGCGATTTCACCTGCGGCATGGCCACCCATCCCATCACAGACCATCCAGAAGTAGCCTTGCCTTGCTACAAAATAGGCATGCCGATCCTCGTTATTCGGTCGTACTCGCCCCGTATCTGAACGGGCCGCCACCTTATGGCTGATAGGCATTCCCGTAACGTTTCACAAGGTCCCGCACCCGGTGACACTCTAATCGTACCTGCATCCGAATAGGCTCCTGCGGCCGATCAGCCCTATCCCGGGGCACCTGCGCTATCGCCTCCGCTACCTCCATCCCCTCTAAAACCTTCCCAAATACCGTGTAAGCCCCATCCAAAAAAGGCGTCCCCGCCTTATTCACGACAATATAAAACTGGCTTCCATTTGACTCCCGCTTCGGATTAATGGCATCCCCTTGACGAGCCGCTCCCACCGCCCCATACTCATGCCGAAGCTCCGCCACTAGCTCCGCCGGCAACGTGTATCCCGGCCCCCCTAACCCATCATTTAGCGGGTCTTCATCTTTGGAATTCGGATCACCCCCTTGAATCACAAAGTTCGGAACCACCCGATGAAAAGTCGTCCCATTGAAAAAGCCTTCTTTGGCCAGCTTAATGAAGTTGGCCCGATGAATAGGCGTTCGGCGATAAAGCTGTAGGCGCATGATCCCTTTCGGCGTCTCAATGACAATTAGGGTATCCCACTTGGGTAGCTTTTGCGCCCCTAAGTAACTAACCAGCAAAACGGCTAAGCTCCACTTCCGCATAAGCACTTTCCGCTAAGATACCAACGGGCGGGTGAACTTTATGCACCCGTATCCGCACCTTCTCCACAAGGGCCCAGCGCTCCATTATAGCATACGCTATTCCCTCCGCTATGTGCTCAATCAAAGTACCCTCTCGAGAGAAGGAATCCTTAATGAGGCCGGCTATCTCCCGATAATCAATAGGAGGATCCCCCCCCATAGCCTCCACCCGATACTCCACCTCCGCATCTACCCGAAATAGCCGCCCCATCTTCCGCTCTTCCGGATAATACCCCACATGCCCATACACCTCCACCCCCCACAGCCCTACTCGCCGACTAACTCTATATACCCTTGATTCCATATCAGCCGGTAATAATTCCCCGCTTCATCCACAAAAAGAAGCCGCCGTTCTCCTCGGTCAATCACCCAATGCCCCCCCTCCGCCTTAGGCCCTCTCCCCACCAGCCAAACCCCATCCCGAAAATGCATAAAAACCTCTATCCCCTTCTTGTGAACCTGAATAACGGCAAAATGAAAATGTTGAGAACTCAACGAAGAATCACAGGATACTAAGTATTCTCGCACACCATCTCTATTAATATCCAGAGGAAGTGTTTTGTTCAGCACATAAGGCTGACATCCTAAGAGACGGGAGGCTTCATAACTCACATAAGTCTCCGAGGCTTGGGGGGCTTCTTTTCGGCCGCTGACCCAGAACCACACCGAAAGCCCAATAATCAAGCCCAAAAGCATTAGCAGCCAGATTTGCCCCAGCCTATCCCTCATAACAAAGTCGGATTGAGAAATCGGTCCAGCCTACGCCGAAGTAGTTTTTTCTGCAGAGCTTCTCTCACGGCCTCTATCTGATGAGGGCTATGCATATCGCTGCCTATAAAGTGAGTCCATCCTTTTTCTAAAAGGTACTCGGCCCTTTCCATTTCTACTTTTCCATAATAGCCAGCTAAAGATAAGAGATTTACTTGCAAAAAATACCCCCTTTCGTACCAAGATCGAAGTTTATCGGGCGTAGCATAAGGATATCTCTCGGGATGCGCAATGACAATCGTATAACCCCGCTGTTGAAGTTCAAAAAGAGCCGCCTCCCATCCTATGGGCAAAAAAGAAAATCCCAATTCTATCAGCAAATACCGCTTAGGACCGAAAAATCTTAGCTTCGCTGCTTTGCCCAAAAGCTCCTGCTCTAGTAGATACTCCGCAGCGGCCGTAATATGAATAGGCATTTCCTGTTCTTGGACCTGCTGCCGAAGCTGAGAGAGCTTTTCGTCTATGGCATCATCTGTGGTGGGAAAGTAAGAACTGTGGTGCGGCGTAGCAATAACTTTCTGATACCCCATCTCTACCCAGAAAAATACCATTTGAAGGGCATCTTGCATGTGGCGGGCTCCATCGTCTAGCCCAGGCAAAACATGGTTATGCAGCTCCACCATGAGCTCGGCCCCTAAGTTCACAGGCATTTTTTTGGAGCGAAACCACCCCATCCCCTACAAAGGTATCCACTTACGAACCCTCTCCGGCCAGGAAACTTTCCTACGAGAATAGTAATACCGTGAAGCTCCATATCCCCCTCCATAATACCCATACCCGTACCCATACCCATAATGCGGCCGGTGTGTCTTCGTACCATTGAAGAGCAGATACACCTTCCTCAGATGATGCTGCTTCACAATATCTTCCAAATGATTCAAGAAGGTAACCTTAGAATAATCCGCCCGAAATACGTATAGCGTAATCGCCTCTGGAAACTGAGATAACACGGACAGGGCATCGGGAACCAGCCCCAAGGGAGATGTATCAAAAATAAAGTAATCAAATTGCCCCTGATACCTCAAAATAAATTCTCTCAGCCAAGGGGAGGCTAAAAGCTCAGCGGGATTAGGAGGGAGAGGCCCACTGGGGAGAAGGTATAAACTCTCCAAAAGAAAATTGACCCAGAGAGGCTGAGCTGCTCCATTCTCTTCTCTCCCCCCCATCCCAGAAGCCAGCCAGGTAGAAAGTCCGGCCGCCTGCATGAGCCCTTCCTGCTGCGTAAGGTGGGCCCGCCGCAAGTCCGCATCAATAAGAAGCACCCTCCGCCCCGTCAGAGCATATACATACGCCAGGGCAGAAGATATGTAGGTCTTCCCCTCCCCACTCACCGTAGATGTTACAATCACTAACTTAGGCCCTTCCTTATCCCACAAAAATTCTAAACTATTTCTCAAACTGCGTAGCACCTCAATCTGAAGATTAGACAAATAACCAACCCCAAGCTCATAATTCCGCTCTCTCTTACGATTTGCCGGCATCTCTCCAATCACAGGTACCGGCGATATCGGCTCAATATCCCGCCTATAAGAAACTTGCTGCGTAAGAATCTCCCTGAGAAATACGCCTCCAATACCTATCACCACCCCTAATAAGATTAAAGCCACATAGACCTGTATCTTATTGGGACTAAGCGGAAAACTAGGCAAAGTAGGCGGCTGTGTCACCCGCAAAAGAGAAATTATCCCAGAACGTTCTATACTCAGCTGCAAACGACGCTCCACCAGGAGCTCATATATCTTCTTCTTGCTCTCCCAACTAAAATTAACCAAGTCTAAGCGCCTTTTACTATCAATATCTCTATACAATCGAGGCAAACCGCTCCCCACATACTTCCTAACATACTCATGTCTATGTGCTATCAATCTCTTCTCAAGCTGAATAGACTCTCTCAAGACATCAAGCTCTACTCGTATCTTCTCTGATAAATCCAGAACATAACGAGAGTTCCGAGCGTATTGCCGCAATATAAAATTATAAGACCTTATCTTATCATTTAGCGCTTTAGCGCCCTCAGAAAGCTCAGACAAGCCAGGGGGAATAATCAAAAAGGGAATAGAGTCCGCATTCGTATTGAGATAGTCATAGATCGCACTTATCTGCCTCTCAACCCACTCCAGCTCCTCATACCGGCGTAAAATATCATTTTGACTATAATCCTGATACTTATCCAATAGGAGCTTAGTTCTAACCTCCATCAAGGGAAATTCGTTAAGAGTTTCGGCTTTTCTAATGGTATCTTGAACTCTCTCAATATCTATCAGAACCAGCGCAATTAGGGTGTCTATATAACTGAGAACCTGGTCATAATACTCACGCTGAATACTCTGTTCATGATTCCGCACACTTTGTATAAGAGATTGACAGAAAGCCTGTGCTCGAGTCGGAGAAATATCCATCACCATGACACTCAGTACGGTGAATCCTCGTTTGGGCACGACGCGAATCCGCTCTCCCCAATACGCCGCAGCAGCTCGAACCGAATGATAGTTTATGAGATACTTCCCTAGTGCCAAGGGCCGCCTCAGATGCAACCGAAAAGATACCCCCTCCCAATCAGTCCATCTATCCCATTTACAAACCTTCACCACTTCGCCATTTCTGAGTATTCTATATGTAGAATCATCAACATTCTCTATAAAAATACTAAAGTTCCTAATTTTCCCACTATCCTGCTCAGAAGCCACCTCTAGCCCCACAGGTAAAGGATAAATCAAGAACTGACCCAATCTACCCACAGAATAAAAATCAACGTGATAGTCCCCCTGCTTGACAACCTCTTCCAGTACTTGAATGTCATTAAAAAGCTCTATGTATTTCTCTGATATAATATCCAATGCAGCCGCATAATCGCTATTCTTATCGGTTAAGGCATTCGTAGAAGCGCGCTTAGGGTCTATCTGGATAGTAGCCTCACTCCGATAGATAGCAACTGTATAGCGAAGGTATATCCATGCGGACAGCGCTCCCATGGAGATTGTCAGAACAGGCCACCACCACCACCGACTAAGCACCAGCAAAACACGCCGTATATCCCACTCTTGCCGAACTGCCATGTTATCTCATTAGATTTGCTCTGAAAATGAGTACTATGTTGATAGCCTGAAGTATGGTAAAGGCAATGGTAAATATCTGAATATTTTCTGAGATGACTACCATCTTATTTGGTGGTACATATACGATATCGAACGGCTTTATGGCGAGTGTATCACTAAAAGCGGAACATTTCCGTAGGTCTAAGAGAATAACATGAGGGCTCGTCAAAGGGCCGCGAAGAATCTTAACCTCCTTATAATTAGCTACTCGGGCGGAGGTGCCCATATGCGGCATGAGGTCTACAAGCTTTATATGAGGGGTATCAAAAAGGAGAATGCCCGGCTGCGGTACGGCTCCAAAAAGATAAACCGGGTACAATGGATACAATCTTACCCGGGGCTCTCTATATACCTTTCGAGCCAGATCCTCCAACCTCGCATGAGCAGAATCTAAGGAAAGCCCTCCCACCCTAAAACTCCCCGCCCAAGGTAGATAGGCCAGACTATCACTTTGGATTCTAAAGGTATCTACCCGAATAACGCTCCATTCTCCCTTACTCTCTTCCTGAAAGAAGGGGCCTTCTATGATTACCCGTACAAACTGGCCTGGCACTAAGTGAGTGCTGGTAGCGTTTATGGTGTCCTGCCCGTGAGTTACCCAGCCTTTATCGTTCTGTCGGAGCGCCCTACGTAGCGCCCGATCATAAGGCGTCTGGAAAAGATACGTCTGTCGCACGCATCCTCCCAAAAGAAGCCCTATCCCCACCCAGCCTATCCAGAGCTTTTTCCGCTCGCCCACCCCGCAAGATTAAGCAAAAAGTGCCAACCCAGCCGCCCAAAATAAAAGCTGGGGCGCTTATGCGCCCCAGCCCGAACACCAAATGCTGTGGCCTTTACTTTTTCGCCTGAGCGAACTTACCCTTCACAGTTTCCACAAACTTGTTGACTTCACCTTCCAGGCTGTTGAGCTTCTGGCCGAGTTCTCCGAGCTTACCAGAGGCACCGCTGATTTTCCCTCGGATGTCCTCCCATTCTTTCTTCAGTTCTTCATCTTTTTTCTTTTGCTGAGGGAGGGAATCCTTGAAGGCTTGGGCTCCGCTTACAGCAGATTGGAGCTCGCTGGTAGCAGTGCCCACTTGCCCCTCCAGGTCAGCAATCTGCTGCAGGAGCGCCTGGTACTGGGCCGAAAGGTCTTTGTCTTTTTCTACCTTTTCCCAGTTTTTACCTAACTCTGTCTTGAGGTCTTCCAAGCTCTTTTTGAGGCCAGCTACTTTGTCGCTGTACCCTTTGGTCTGTTCGGCAGCTTTTTGGACGTCCTGCAGCTCGGCTGATACTTTTTGAATAAACTCCTGGCTGGGCCCACTTTGGCAGGCCACAAGCGCCCACACAAGGGCTAATCCGACGAAGGTTTGTACGACGTACCGCATAGTTGTGTGTGTTTGCGGCAAAGGTACGGCTTTTTTCACATTTGCAAGAGGTTGAGCTTCCTTCTGTACCTTCATCCTTGATGATAGACCAGATTCGGGGGGTACCTATTCGGGTGGCCCCGCATATGGCCTACCTTCAAGTGGGAGCTTGGGTACTGGAGGTCAAAACTTCTCTTCAGACGGCTCGGGAGCTGACCGTGGGAGTAGAAACCACGCTTTACACCGTGCTCATGCTGCCCCGAGAGGAGGGGGTGCCCAGTTTATACGGGTTTGCGACGGCTGAGGAGCGCCAGCAGTTTTTATCGCTTTTGCGAGTGCCGCGGGTGGGGCCCCAAGTGGCCCTTGCGCTCTTGTCCCAATATACCCCTGCCATTTTAGCCGAACACATTCGCCGAAAAGACGCCCAAGCACTTTCCCGAGTCAAAGGCATTGGGACGAAGTTAGCCCAGCAAATCATCTTAGAGTTAGCTGGCAAGCTCTCCACCGAAAGTCCTATGGCTCCCGCCTACCAGGAGGCGCGTGCCGCCCTTCTCTCGTTGGGCTTCTCCGCAAAGGAGGCCGAAGAAAGACTGCAGGCCGTTTATCGCCTACATCCAGAGGCCCCTGCCGAAGAGCTTGTACGTCTTGCCCTCGCTCAAAATCCGTAGCTTTGCCCGGATATGAAAAAGGTTCCGATTGCAGTCGCTTACGGGGATGGCATCGGCCCCGAAATCATGGAAGCCTGCCTTCACATCTTACAGGAGGCCGGCGCCGCTATTGAGATTCATCCCGTGGAGATCGGAGAAAAGGTTTACCTGCAAGGATACTCCGCAGGCATCACCCCCGAAACGTTGGAAATCATCCGCCAACTTCGGGTGTTTTACAAGGCGCCTATCACCACTCCGCAGGGCGGTGGCTTCAAAAGCCTCAATGTAACGACCCGAAAGCTCTTCAACCTCTTTGCCAATGTGCGCCCCGTCGTCTCCTATCACCCCTACATCAAAACCAAGCACCCCGGCATGGATGTGGTCATTGTGCGCGAAAACGAAGAAGACCTTTATGCAGGCATTGAGCACCGCCAGACAGACGAAGTCTATCAGGTTCTCAAACTCATCAGCCGCCCGGGCACCGAACGTATCATTCGGTATGCCTTTGAGTACGCCCGCGCCTACGGCCGAAAAAAAGTCACCTGCATGACTAAAGACAACATCATGAAGCTCACCGATGGCCTGTTTCATAAGCTATTTGATGAGATTGGGACGGAGTATCCAGATATTGAGAAGGAGCACTGGATTATTGATATTGGGACGGCTAAGTTAGCCGATACGCCGGAGCAGTTTGATGTGGTGGTGACGCTGAATCTATATGGGGATATTTTGTCGGACATGGTGGCGCAGATTGCGGGCTCGGTGGGGTTAGCGGGCTCTGCGAATATTGGGCCTAAGGTGGCGATGTTTGAGGCTATTCACGGTTCGGCGCCCCGCCGGGCAGGTCAAAACTTAGCCAACCCTTCCGGCCTCCTGCACGCCGGCATCATGATGCTGGTTCATATTGGCCAGCCCGAAGTCGCCGAAAGAGTCCATAACGCCTGGCTCCGCACCATTGAAGAAGGATATCACACCTACGATATTTATCAGGAAGGTATCTCCAAAGAAAAAGTCGGCACCCGAGAGTTTGCTCAGGCCGTAGTCCGAAACTTAGGCAAACTCCCAGAAAAGCTCAAACCCGTCCAATATACTCGGGAAGGGCAAGCGCCTACAGGCATCCGCATTCCAGAATACGTTCGGCCTGCGCCCGCTAAAAAAGAAATTGTGGGGGTAGATGTGTTTGTGCATTGGACTGGGGGCACACCCGCACAGCTGGCCGAACGTATCCAGGCGCATCTCCCTCCGCAGGTCAAACTCCACATGATTACCAACCGAGGCACAGTAGTATGGCCAGGGGGCGTAGAAGAGACTTTCCTCACTGACCACTGGCGCACCCGAATCCTCTCTAAGGATGGCTCCCCTCTGACGCATAAAGAGATTATCGCTATCTTGGAGAGCTATTATCGGGCGGGGCTGGACTTTATCAAGACGGAGCACCTCTGTCGCTTTGATGGCGTGGATGCTTATTCTAAGGGGCAGGGCGAGTAGAGGAGGGCTTAGACTTTTTGGGGCCTCAGCGGTAGGCTGGGGTCCCTTTCTTTTTGTCAGCCAAATGACAGGATGGCTGACATCCTGACAGAAAACGGACTTGGCACGGGGCTTGTGGATTTCACCCCCAAACCAAAACCGAAAGCGCTATGGCGATAAACATCAAGCCCTTGGCAGATCGTGTGATTGTAGAACCTGCACCCGCCGAAGAAAAGACGGCAGGCGGTATTATCATTCCGGACACGGCGAAGGAAAAACCCCAAAAGGGGACGGTCGTAGCTGTCGGCCCTGGCAAAAAGGACGAGCCCATGACCGTCAAAGTGGGCGATAAAGTCCTGTATGGTAAGTATGCCGGGACCGAAATCACCATTGACGGCAAAGAGTACCTTATCATGCGAGAGTCGGACATTTACGCTATTCTATCCTAAACTAAAAACCAAAACAGCAGAGAACTATGGCAACGGGAAAGATCATCAAGTACAATGCGGAAGCGCGAGAAAAACTGCGCATAGGCGTTGATGCCTTAGCTAACGCCGTAAAGGTAACCTTAGGGCCTCGTGGCCGCAATGTAGCTATTGAGAAGAAGTTCGGCGCTCCGGTCGTTACCAAGGACGGGGTGACCGTCGCAAAGGAAATCACACTAAAAGACCCCCTTGAGAACTTAGGGGCGCAAATGGTGAAGGAAGTGGCCTCTAAGACCGCTGATGTAGCAGGGGATGGGACCACCACGGCGACGGTCCTGGCCCAGGCTATCTTCCGCGAAGGGCTGAAAAATGTCACTGCGGGGGCTAACCCCATGGAAATCAAACGCGGCATTGAAGAAGCCGTCCGAGTCGTCGTGGAGGAACTCAAAAAGATGAGCCGCCCCATCACCAGCTCCAAAGAAATCGCCCAAGTCGCTACTCTCTCCGCCAATGGCGATGAGACCATTGGCAACCTCATCGCCGAAGCCATGGAAAAAGTCGGCAAAGATGGCGTGATCACCATTGAAGAATCCCGCAACATTGACACCTATGTAGAAGTCGTGGAAGGGATGCAGTTTGATCGGGGCTATATCTCGCCCTACTTCGTTACCAACCCCGACAAGATGGTGGCAGAACTGGAAGATGCGCTCATCCTTATCCACGACAAGAAGATTTCCAGCATGAAGGACCTTCTCCCTATTTTGGAGCAGGTGGTGCGGGTCAATAAGCCCCTGCTGATCATTGCGGAAGATGTAGAGGGAGAGGCCTTAGCGACGCTGGTGGTGAATAAGCTGCGCGGGACACTCCGGGTAGCGGCCGTCAAGGCGCCGGGCTTCGGTGATCGCCGCAAAGCCATGCTGGAAGACATCGCCATCCTCACGGGCGGCACCGTCATCTCCGAAGAGCAAGGCTATAAGTTAGAGCACGCCACCTTAGACTACTTAGGCAAGGCCAAGAAGATCACCATTGACAAGGACAATACCACCATCGTCGGCGGCCAAGGCAGCCCAGATAAGATCAAGGCTCGCATCAACCAAATTAAGGCCCAGATTGAAACCACCACGTCCGAGTACGACAAGGAAAAACTCCAAGAGCGCTTAGCGAAGCTCTCGGGTGGCGTAGCGGTGATCTATGTGGGAGCGGCTACCGAAGTAGCCATGAAAGAAAAGAAAAGCCGCGTGGAAGACGCTCTGCATGCGACCCGCGCCGCCGTGGAAGAAGGTATCGTTCCGGGTGGGGGCGTAGCGTACATCCGCTGCATCCCGGCTCTCCTCGCCGGCAAAGGCGGCATCAATGACAAGTATCTCAAGGGCGATACCGGCATCGGTGTAGAAATCGTCCGCCGCGCCTTGGAAGAACCCCTCCGCCAAATCGCCTACAACGCCGGCGTAGAAGGCGCCATCATCGTAGAAAAAGTCAAGGAAGGCCAAGGCGATTTTGGCTGGAATGCGCGCACCGAGCAGTTTGAAAATCTCTATGAGGCGGGCGTGATTGACCCCACCAAAGTAGCTCGGACCGCCCTTGAAAACGCCGCCTCTATCGCTTCCCTCCTCCTCACCACCGAATGCGTGATCGTGGAGGAACCTGAAGAAGAAAAGGCTCCCGCTCGCGCCGGCGGCGGCGACATGGACTTCTAAGGGAAGCCCCCTCAAAAACCCTCTTTACCCCTCGGCGATGGCCGAGGGGTTTTTTATTTTTCGGCCTGCCGGGCGGGGGCGGGTGCCCCACCCCCATAGCCTCAGAAACTTGTGCTTATACCAAAACGCGAGTCGGTGGTATTTTGTGGGGCCGCCGCCCGCCGCA
>Ga0272445_1002015_pt1 | contig 14577 bp, 3 predicted proteins | sample YNPCB0031_FD_194404 | JGI IMG/M metagenome (GOLD analysis project Ga0272445, IMG submission 194404) | Hot spring sediment microbial communities from Yellowstone National Park, WY, United States - YNP-CB-003-1 | ecosystem: Environmental > Aquatic > Thermal springs > Hot (42-90C) > Sediment... | reverse complement strand
TAAAGGTCGGGCTTCCTGCGGGCTATCTGTGGGCTCGGTTTCAGGTTGGGCGGGCGGTAGGTTGGGTCGGTTGCTTCCGCCTTTCAATCGGTAAACAACCCGCTTACCCTCATATTGCTTTTCAACCCGTCGGAAAAGGTAGTCATCAAAGGCTCGTTGAAGCAACATTGAAGCAGAGCCTTCCTTTTCAACCAAACCCGTTTCAAGCAGGAAGCGGATAAGGTCTTGGCGGGTTGCCTCACCACGCTGATGCAGGTAGCCCTCAATCGCCTTTGCTGCCTTTTCCTCTTTCGTCGTCGCAGGTTTATCAGCCAACTCAATCCAGAAGTCTTGCCCAACCTTGAAATAGAGCATAGTGTCTTCAATAGCGTTGCCTGAAGCCTTAAGGCAGATAACATCGTCGCTCATTGGTTTCAACTGAAGCACAACATCAACGGAAGCGGTCAATGCGGTCGTGCCCAAAACCCGTGCTTCGTCGGTTTCTGCGGTTTCACCCTTTTTATCATGGTGGATTAGCACGATAGTGCGACCTGTTTCTTCCGCAGCCGATTGCAGCGTTTCCATGATGTTGTAAACATGGTCGTAAGCGTTGATAGCGTTGCGCACTTTTGCCAACTCAGGTTTTAGGAAGTGCGCCAGCGTGTCAAACACGACCAACTTAACATCATATTTCTCCATGAAGTTAAGCCAAAAGTCAAGGCAATCAACACGGGGCAAACCATAAGACACCTTATCCCAGGGCATGAAGTAATCACAACCCGCTAAACCCATAGCCCACGCACGCTTCAATGTTAACTCATATCTCTCGTAAGCCACGAAAAGCGCACGACCTTGTGTCACGCTGCGGTCAAGGAAAGGTTTGCCCATAGCGACGCATGCTGCAAGGTTAAGGGCGACGATAGACTTGGCGGTCTTCGGGCGGGCTGAAAGAATAACAAGGTTGCCTTCTTTGATTAGCCCTTCAACTTGCCAACGGTCGTTTTGTGGCATTGTGATTTCACCTAAAGGTCGCCAGACTGCTTCCTCAAACGGTCGCCTTACCTTGACAATTTTAGGCTCAATCACGGGCTCAGGCTGCGGGGTAATGTCGGTCGCATTTTGAATTAACCCAACAATTTCGTCTCTAAATCTATCCCAATCCTTTCCACACGCAAGCCAAATCCGATATGCGTCTTTTGCGTAATCGGGCGGGTAAATGACTTTAATGGGTCGTTGCAGGGCATTTGCGACTTTCTGTGCGAAACTCACAGCGTCGGGCTCAACCCAAGCGAAAATCACGCCGTCGTCGCCAAGCAGATTTAGCAGTGTCTCCCTGTGCAAATCGCAAGCCAAAGCGTTTGCTTGACCTTTGCCCAACACAGCAATCGCAGGGAAACCCGCAGTAATTAAGGTTGCAGCGTCAAGCGGGCTTTCCGTAATCACAACATAGCCAACTTCCTTTATCCCTGCTTGGGTTTCAGGCTTGTATAGCCCAAAGACCGCCTGCTTGACTTTCCCGCCTTCTTTATGCAGCCATTTGTTTTTACCTTCAAGGGCTACACGGTAATGGAAACCCTGAGAGCCGTCAGCATAGGTAACAGGGAAAGCCACAGCGATTTGCTTATACTCGTTAACTTCTTCAACTTCCTCACAGCCAAAATCAAGCAAGGTTTTAAGCAACCGCTTGTTGTTGCGGGATAGCGTCAACAAGGTTGGGGCGGGTTGGTAGCCGTCGGGGCGCTTTATAACCTGCGGTCGCTCGCAGACCCAGCAACTTGAAATCAAATGACCGTCGGTCAAGGAAACCGCAATCCAGCCTGACGGGTCTTCGTCGTAATGGGCGTCATTGTGCGTGTAATAGACGCAGCGAATTTTATAACGGATAAAGGTTTCGCCTTCCGAGTTAAAGTCTTCGGGCTTGTCTAAATTAATGGCGTAATCGTCGCCAAGCAACCCAACAAGCCTGTGATTTAAGGCATCCAAGTGACTGTGGGTTGCGTTAAAATCATTTTGGGTTTGGTTTGCGCCGTTGTTTCGCTCGGGCTGCATTCGCATCATTTCAAATCACCTCTCCTTTCTTTGTTTAATGGTTGGGCATCGGCGTTGGGTTGGGCTTCAAACGCTTCAATCATCCGCTCCAATTCCTCAACGCTGATGCCCAACATTTTTGCGCTTTTCTCACGCTGCTTGCGGATTTTGCGCTCAATCCTTTCAACCAAACTAACCCGCCAATCGTCGGGCGGGATTTTACCCGCAACGATAAGCCTCTTAAGATACTGCGTTAGGTTGTAATGGCGTTGATGCTCCAAAGAGCAAAACTTCCGTCGCTGCGGATTTTTCGTCGCAAACAACTTTCCGCAATACTTGCAGGGTCTCACGCTTGCGTTTCGCAACATTTCAATCACCTCTTTCTTTCGTGTGACCTACCGTTTTTCATAGGTCAATTAAAGCACGCCATTATCACTTGCGCAACTCTTTGGCAAGGAAATGGTTGGCTGGTGTGTGCTTAAGGTTGGGCTCTTTATAACCCTTGCTCGTTTGCAAACCGACGCCGAGAATTGCTCAATTTGCTGCGATTTTGCTAAACCAACTGCCTGATTTACAAAGCCAAGCGTTAAGCCACACGAAACCCGCCGAAGTTTATAAGCCTACAGGGCTCATTAAATAATGGTGATTTCCAGCCAACCTTCCTTTTGCTTCTTTTTGGCTTCATTCCTTGCAAGCAACCGCTCCAACGATTTCTGCTTCAAGATTGGGTCTGACATTCGCCTAACCTGCGTGTGCTTATTCCAGTAGCGACGACGACATTGGGCGCTGCAAAATCTGCGTTTCTGCGAAACTGTCGTAAATTGTCGCTGGCAAATCGGGCAAGTTACCTGCCTAATCTCAAACTTCATCACAATCACCTCCAATAACACTTGCATAGGAAAGGGCTTGCGTCTTGCAAGGCTACCTATTTTGGGAAAGCAATTAAGGTTGTGGGGCGGGCTAAGGTTGAAGGGCACTTCAATTAAGGTTGTGACCGACGGCATTCAATTAAGGTTGTGAGCGCCCAAAAACCAATTAAGGTTGTCGTGGCTTAAACGAGTAAGGTTGCGCCTAAGGGAGTTTCAATTAAGGTTGCGGGGCAAAACACATTAAGGTTGAGCCCTTAAGTTGCAATTAAGGTTGTTTTCATTTAAGGTTGCGTGGCGCAATAAGGTTGTTGGGCTGCAAAATACAATTAAGGTTGTGTTGGCGGGCAAAACACAATTAAGGTTGTGAGCGCCGACATTCAATTAAGGTTGCGTGACGCAAAACACAATTAAGGTTGTCGGCTGTGAAACGCAATTAAGGTTGCGCCCCCTTAAGTTTCAATTAAGGTTGTGGGTCTGCGAAACGCTATTAAGGTTGCTAAGTGGGCAACTCAATTAAGGTTGTTAGGCGACGACACACATTAAGGTTGCCGTCTTCGTCTACTTCATAAAACTCCCAAGTGCGACCTTTAAGGATAGCCACCAACCCAATTATAACCCGCCCCTTAACGGCTTGTGCAATCCGTGCCAATTCCTGCTTTGAAGGCTTAGCGCCCTTGATTTGCAGACCCAAAGTCACATCCTTAATTGCAATCAGGTCAAACACACCTTTGCTGCCTGCCGACCGCACAACGAGCCAACCCGCTTGCTCCAACTTCCGTTTAAGGTTGTGCTCCCGTTGCCGACCCTTAATGTAATTTCGCAAAGGCATTTAAATCACCAACCTTAAGGGCGCAACCTTAAATGATTGTGATTTCCAGCCAACCTTCTTTGGGCTGCCTTTCACGCTTGTGGGCTTCCTTCCACGCCAACAACCGCTCCAAAGACGCCTGCTTTTTCGCAGGGTCACTAAACCTACGCAAACGCCACCTTAAACGCTTCCAGCGCCTTCGGCATTTAGCGCTACAAAACTTCCGACGGTTTGAAGCGGCAACAAAACGGTAGAAGCAAACTGGGCATGTTACTTGCCTGAATTCAACCTTCATTGTCGGTCACCACTACCACTTGGGTAGCCCATGTTAGAGCCCTTGTGGGTCTTATGTTACCTTGCACGCTTGCGAATTTGCAGCGGTTGCCGTCGGTCACCTGCGGGCGGATTATTGCTGCGAAATTTCCCGCTCCTTCCGCTTCCGTTGCCTTGCAACCGCTGCCTTGCGGGTGCTATAAAACCGCTCCCGCCAAAATTTGGCTTGCTCCAAATCAACAAGCACTGCACGGGCGGATAACCGCAGGGCGTCAATCTTGCCTTCTTTCGCAGCCTTAACAACCCTTGACGGGCTAACCTGCAACATTTCAGCCGCTTCTTTAACGGTAACCCATATGCGACCTTCTGCGTCTTTCAGCATAGCAATCACCCCAGCGTTTGATTATGCCGTCTTTGCTGCCGAAAAGAAACACTACACAGCCGATAGCGCCTTTTAACCCGCCGATTGGTCAACAAATGCAAATTATCAGACATTTTGCCTTGACGGTAGCGGGCGGGCTTGTTGACCGTCGGCTGGCTGTGGGCGCAATACAAAAGCGCAAGTCGGTTAGGTTGCTGCGAAAATTAGCGGGCGGGCTTCCTGATTGACTATCCTCTCCCACGCCTTGATTTGGGCGGGGTCTATCGCTTCAATGACTTCTTTAACAATGTCGCTGAATTCCTTTGCGTAGTAATCACAGTCGTAACCTTCGGTTTCGCTTTTTGCGACAGTTTTCTGCTTCCTGTCTTTGTATGCATATGTTGCGATTTCGCCAACTTCAAACCCTGCTTCAACCAAAAACCTGTCGCCTTTGCCAACTCTGTGCGTGCGCACAACCCAATTCCAGCCTTGCCCATTGCGGATTTCATTTAAGGTTTGCAGTGCGAAAGCCAACGCTGCGTCTTTCCCTTCCAGAGCCCACAACCGCACAAAGGTAGGGATTGCTTTTGTTAAGTAGGCTTCTTTATCCCTGCCACGCCACTTAGAGCCTTTCACAGCAATCGGGTCGCCATTGCGGTCAAGCACTATGTAGTTTTTATCGTCGCTGACGAAGACAACCGCTTCCTGCCATTCAACTTCAACCTTAAAGACTTCGGGAATTGCAGCGTTAACCGCTTCCAAGATTTTCTGCGGGTCGGTGTTGCGGTAGCAAATGATAATCCCGTCGGTGTCGGCTTCAACAACAATCCCGCCTGCTTCCTCAATCGCTGCAATCATGCAAGTCAAAATCTTGCGACCAATTTCGGTCACTTTCGCTGCAGCGCCCATATCGTTGAAGCCATACCCACCCGTGCCATAAAATCCGTAAAGGCTGTTAAGTAGGATTTTCATTGCTTCCTGCAAGATTTGGGCATTGGCGTCGCCTGCTTTTGCTTTTGCCTTCAACGCCAACCGTTGCTGCGTCAAAGTCTTCAACCAACGCAGGGCAATTTGGTCGGGGTCTTTGCGGGAATGAATGCGATAGGCAAGCATTATGGTCGGGTAAAGGCTTGCTATATCAACCTTAAGGCAGGGAAACCATAAACCCTTTCGGCTAACAACCAACCCGCCCTCATATTTGCGCTTTTCGTCGGGCTGCGGGATTTCCTTGTAGTGTCGCTCCAAAATTTGCTGCCAAACCCAAGCCGTGCTTCGTGTCGCAACTTGGTCTAACGGTAACTTTGTTAAGGCTGCAACGCCTGCGTAGGGTTTTATGTGCGTCTCAAACAGGGCATAGGTTTCCCGCAGGTCTGCAAGCAAATAGGCTTCAAAGGTTGCGGGGTCGTGCTGGAAAGCGTGTTGGATTTGGTCGGGCGTTAGGATTGGTCGGTTGGGTTGATTGACGCTAAAGTGGGCTGCAACGGATTTAAGGTCATAGTTTCGCAGGGCTTTCGCAGTGTAATCCCAACGACAGACCAAATGAAGCGTGTCAACAATGCGGATTTGCAGGTCTTTGGTGACGATTACAGGAAAATCAAGCGGGTCTCTTTTTAGCGTGCCTTCCGTCGCTGCAACCCGCCGACGCAGAATATTGCCATTTTTGTCTTTCAGGAAGTCAAACGGGCAAATAACCTTAAGCCTGCGCGCACGCTCTATCAGGTAGGGCAAGTCAAAATCAAGCAGGTTGTAACCTGTTAACACGATTTCTCCCAACCCGTCGCAGGTTTCCCGCAGCCAATCAAAAACTCGGTCAAGCAGGGCTGCTTCGTTTCCTTCGTTGCGGATTATCAGCGTTTCAACTTCCTTGCCTTCAACATAGAGAGCCAAACCCGCAGCCAAAATGCGCCCTCGTTTTGGGTCTAAGTCGGTCGTTTCAAGGTCTAAGACGATTGTTGGCGGGATTTCAACGCTCTCAATGTTGGGTAGGCTGATTTTAGGGATTTCTTCAATGGGCTGCCAACCCGCAAGGTCGTCGGGCGCAACGGTTTCGGTCTTTCTCTCCCATTCCAACTTAACGCTCCCGTCGGGCAACCGCTCGGTCATTCGGCTATCAGGCGAATTGATTTTATCCGAAGGTTGGGCGGGCGGGATAACTTCCGATTTGGCTTGTGTGGAAGGTAACTTAACCCAACCTTTCCCACTCTGCGGGTCGCTGACGGTTTCTTTAGCGGATTGACCTATATCACCTGTTACACAACGACCGTTGTTATCCGTCGGCTTGGGCGGGGTTGGGCTTCCTTCGGGCTCTTTAGCAGGGGCTTCGGGCGGGGCAAACCCACCATGACCGCCACCATGACCGTTATCCTGCGGGTCGGGCGGGTTATCGTCGTCGTCAGGGCTTGCGGGCGGGGTTTCAACCTTAAAGAGCCTACCGCAGCCAACACAGGCAGCCAACCCGCTATCGGGCTCTGGGTCTAACCTTTCGCCACAGACGGGGCAAACGGGCTCGTTTAAGGTTGCAACGAGTTGGTCGGGCGGGCTATCTTCGGGCTCGTTGGCGGGCGGGTTACCCTGCGGGCTTCCTTCGGGTTGGTTGGGCTCGGTTGGGCTATCGGGCGGGTTGCCTTCAACAATCAGGTCGGGTAGCAAGCCTACTTCAAAGAAGTCAACAAACAGGTCGGGTTGGTCTGGCTGGCTTCCTTGTGGGTCGTTGTTAACATCCGCAACACCTATAGGGTTTGTTAATGTTGTTAAAGGTCGGTCGGGCTGTGGGTTTGGCTCGGCTTGACATTTAACACCTTTAACATGGCGTGTGTTGTTAAGCGTGTTAATCGTGTTAAACATGTTAATCGTCGGGTTGGGCTGGTCTCCCTGACGATTAACAACATTAACAACCTCTATAGGTGTTAAAGGTCGGGCTTCCTGCGGGCTATCTGTGGGCTCGGTTTCAGGTTGGGCGGGCGGTAGGTTGGGTCGGTTGCTTCCGCCTTTCAATCGGTAAACAACCCGCTTACCCTCATATTGCTTTTCAACCCGTCGGAAAAGGTAGTCATCAAAGGCTCGTTGAAGCAACATTGAAGCAGAGCCTTCCTTTTCAACCAAACCCGTTTCAAGCAGGAAGCGGATAAGGTCTTGGCGGGTTGCCTCACCACGCTGATGCAGGTAGCCCTCAATCGCCTTTGCTGCCTTTTCCTCTTTCGTCGTCGCAGGTTTATCAGCCAACTCAATCCAGAAGTCTTGCCCAACCTTGAAATAGAGCATAGTGTCTTCAATAGCGTTGCCTGAAGCCTTAAGGCAGATAACATCGTCGCTCATTGGTTTCAACTGAAGCACAACATCAACGGAAGCGGTCAATGCGGTCGTGCCCAAAACCCGTGCTTCGTCGGTTTCTGCGGTTTCACCCTTTTTATCATGGTGGATTAGCACGATAGTGCGACCTGTTTCTTCCGCAGCCGATTGCAGCGTTTCCATGATGTTGTAAACATGGTCGTAAGCGTTGATAGCGTTGCGCACTTTTGCCAACTCAGGTTTTAGGAAGTGCGCCAGCGTGTCAAACACGACCAACTTAACATCATATTTCTCCATGAAGTTAAGCCAAAAGTCAAGGCAATCAACACGGGGCAAACCATAAGACACCTTATCCCAGGGCATGAAGTAATCACAACCCGCTAAACCCATAGCCCACGCACGCTTCAATGTTAACTCATATCTCTCGTAAGCCACGAAAAGCGCACGACCTTGTGTCACGCTGCGGTCAAGGAAAGGTTTGCCCATAGCGACGCATGCTGCAAGGTTAAGGGCGACGATAGACTTGGCGGTCTTCGGGCGGGCTGAAAGAATAACAAGGTTGCCTTCTTTGATTAGCCCTTCAACTTGCCAACGGTCGTTTTGTGGCATTGTGATTTCACCTAAAGGTCGCCAGACTGCTTCCTCAAACGGTCGCCTTACCTTGACAATTTTAGGCTCAATCACGGGCTCAGGCTGCGGGGTAATGTCGGTCGCATTTTGAATTAACCCAACAATTTCGTCTCTAAATCTATCCCAATCCTTTCCACACGCAAGCCAAATCCGATATGCGTCTTTTGCGTAATCGGGCGGGTAAATGACTTTAATGGGTCGTTGCAGGGCATTTGCGACTTTCTGTGCGAAACTCACAGCGTCGGGCTCAACCCAAGCGAAAATCACGCCGTCGTCGCCAAGCAGATTTAGCAGTGTCTCCCTGTGCAAATCGCAAGCCAAAGCGTTTGCTTGACCTTTGCCCAACACAGCAATCGCAGGGAAACCCGCAGTAATTAAGGTTGCAGCGTCAAGCGGGCTTTCCGTAATCACAACATAGCCAACTTCCTTTATCCCTGCTTGGGTTTCAGGCTTGTATAGCCCAAAGACCGCCTGCTTGACTTTCCCGCCTTCTTTATGCAGCCATTTGTTTTTACCTTCAAGGGCTACACGGTAATGGAAACCCTGAGAGCCGTCAGCATAGGTAACAGGGAAAGCCACAGCGATTTGCTTATACTCGTTAACTTCTTCAACTTCCTCACAGCCAAAATCAAGCAAGGTTTTAAGCAACCGCTTGTTGTTGCGGGATAGCGTCAACAAGGTTGGGGCGGGTTGGTAGCCGTCGGGGCGCTTTATAACCTGCGGTCGCTCGCAGACCCAGCAACTTGAAATCAAATGACCGTCGGTCAAGGAAACCGCAATCCAGCCTGACGGGTCTTCGTCGTAATGGGCGTCATTGTGCGTGTAATAGACGCAGCGAATTTTATAACGGATAAAGGTTTCGCCTTCCGAGTTAAAGTCTTCGGGCTTGTCTAAATTAATGGCGTAATCGTCGCCAAGCAACCCAACAAGCCTGTGATTTAAGGCATCCAAGTGACTGTGGGTTGCGTTAAAATCATTTTGGGTTTGGTTTGCGCCGTTGTTTCGCTCGGGCTGCATTCGCATCATTTCAAATCACCTCTCCTTTCTTTGTTTAATGGTTGGGCATCGGCGTTGGGTTGGGCTTCAAACGCTTCAATCATCCGCTCCAATTCCTCAACGCTGATGCCCAACATTTTTGCGCTTTTCTCACGCTGCTTGCGGATTTTGCGCTCAATCCTTTCAACCAAACTAACCCGCCAATCGTCGGGCGGGATTTTACCCGCAACGATAAGCCTCTTAAGATACTGCGTTAGGTTGTAATGGCGTTGATGCTCCAAAGAGCAAAACTTCCGTCGCTGCGGATTTTTCGTCGCAAACAACTTTCCGCAATACTTGCAGGGTCTCACGCTTGCGTTTCGCAACATTTCAATCACCTCTTTCTTTCGTGTGACCTACCGTTTTTCATAGGTCAATTAAAGCACGCCATTATCACTTGCGCAACTCTTTGGCAAGGAAATGGTTGGCTGGTGTGTGCTTAAGGTTGGGCTCTTTATAACCCTTGCTCGTTTGCAAACCGACGCCGAGAATTGCTCAATTTGCTGCGATTTTGCTAAACCAACTGCCTGATTTACAAAGCCAAGCGTTAAGCCACACGAAACCCGCCGAAGTTTATAAGCCTACAGGGCTCATTAAATAATGGTGATTTCCAGCCAACCTTCCTTTTGCTTCTTTTTGGCTTCATTCCTTGCAAGCAACCGCTCCAACGATTTCTGCTTCAAGATTGGGTCTGACATTCGCCTAACCTGCGTGTGCTTATTCCAGTAGCGACGACGACATTGGGCGCTGCAAAATCTGCGTTTCTGCGAAACTGTCGTAAATTGTCGCTGGCAAATCGGGCAAGTTACCTGCCTAATCTCAAACTTCATCACAATCACCTCCAATAACACTTGCATAGGAAAGGGCTTGCGTCTTGCAAGGCTACCTATTTTGGGAAAGCAATTAAGGTTGTGGGGCGGGCTAAGGTTGAAGGGCACTTCAATTAAGGTTGTGACCGACGGCATTCAATTAAGGTTGTGAGCGCCCAAAAACCAATTAAGGTTGTCGTGGCTTAAACGAGTAAGGTTGCGCCTAAGGGAGTTTCAATTAAGGTTGCGGGGCAAAACACATTAAGGTTGAGCCCTTAAGTTGCAATTAAGGTTGTTTTCATTTAAGGTTGCGTGGCGCAATAAGGTTGTTGGGCTGCAAAATACAATTAAGGTTGTGTTGGCGGGCAAAACACAATTAAGGTTGTGAGCGCCGACATTCAATTAAGGTTGCGTGACGCAAAACACAATTAAGGTTGTCGGCTGTGAAACGCAATTAAGGTTGCGCCCCCTTAAGTTTCAATTAAGGTTGTGGGTCTGCGAAACGCTATTAAGGTTGCTAAGTGGGCAACTCAATTAAGGTTGTTAGGCGACGACACACATTAAGGTTGCCGTCTTCGTCTACTTCATAAAACTCCCAAGTGCGACCTTTAAGGATAGCCACCAACCCAATTATAACCCGCCCCTTAACGGCTTGTGCAATCCGTGCCAATTCCTGCTTTGAAGGCTTAGCGCCCTTGATTTGCAGACCCAAAGTCACATCCTTAATTGCAATCAGGTCAAACACACCTTTGCTGCCTGCCGACCGCACAACGAGCCAACCCGCTTGCTCCAACTTCCGTTTAAGGTTGTGCTCCCGTTGCCGACCCTTAATGTAATTTCGCAAAGGCATTTAAATCACCAACCTTAAGGGCGCAACCTTAAATGATTGTGATTTCCAGCCAACCTTCTTTGGGCTGCCTTTCACGCTTGTGGGCTTCCTTCCACGCCAACAACCGCTCCAAAGACGCCTGCTTTTTCGCAGGGTCACTAAACCTACGCAAACGCCACCTTAAACGCTTCCAGCGCCTTCGGCATTTAGCGCTACAAAACTTCCGACGGTTTGAAGCGGCAACAAAACGGTAGAAGCAAACTGGGCATGTTACTTGCCTGAATTCAACCTTCATTGTCGGTCACCACTACCACTTGGGTAGCCCATGTTAGAGCCCTTGTGGGTCTTATGTTACCTTGCACGCTTGCGAATTTGCAGCGGTTGCCGTCGGTCACCTGCGGGCGGATTATTGCTGCGAAATTTCCCGCTCCTTCCGCTTCCGTTGCCTTGCAACCGCTGCCTTGCGGGTGCTATAAAACCGCTCCCGCCAAAATTTGGCTTGCTCCAAATCAACAAGCACTGCACGGGCGGATAACCGCAGGGCGTCAATCTTGCCTTCTTTCGCAGCCTTAACAACCCTTGACGGGCTAACCTGCAACATTTCAGCCGCTTCTTTAACGGTAACCCATATGCGACCTTCTGCGTCTTTCAGCATAGCAATCACCCCAGCGTTTGATTATGCCGTCTTTGCTGCCGAAAAGAAACACTACACAGCCGATAGCGCCTTTTAACCCGCCGATTGGTCAACAAATGCAAATTATCAGACATTTTGCCTTGACGGTAGCGGGCGGGCTTGTTGACCGTCGGCTGGCTGTGGGCGCAATACAAAAGCGCAAGTCGGTTAGGTTGCTGCGAAAATTAGCGGGCGGGCTTCCTGATTGACTATCCTCTCCCACGCCTTGATTTGGGCGGGGTCTATCGCTTCAATGACTTCTTTAACAATGTCGCTGAATTCCTTTGCGTAGTAATCACAGTCGTAACCTTCGGTTTCGCTTTTTGCGACAGTTTTCTGCTTCCTGTCTTTGTATGCATATGTTGCGATTTCGCCAACTTCAAACCCTGCTTCAACCAAAAACCTGTCGCCTTTGCCAACTCTGTGCGTGCGCACAACCCAATTCCAGCCTTGCCCATTGCGGATTTCATTTAAGGTTTGCAGTGCGAAAGCCAACGCTGCGTCTTTCCCTTCCAGAGCCCACAACCGCACAAAGGTAGGGATTGCTTTTGTTAAGTAGGCTTCTTTATCCCTGCCACGCCACTTAGAGCCTTTCACAGCAATCGGGTCGCCATTGCGGTCAAGCACTATGTAGTTTTTATCGTCGCTGACGAAGACAACCGCTTCCTGCCATTCAACTTCAACCTTAAAGACTTCGGGAATTGCAGCGTTAACCGCTTCCAAGATTTTCTGCGGGTCGGTGTTGCGGTAGCAAATGATAATCCCGTCGGTGTCGGCTTCAACAACAATCCCGCCTGCTTCCTCAATCGCTGCAATCATGCAAGTCAAAATCTTGCGACCAATTTCGGTCACTTTCGCTGCAGCGCCCATATCGTTGAAGCCATACCCACCCGTGCCATAAAATCCGTAAAGGCTGTTAAGTAGGATTTTCATTGCTTCCTGCAAGATTTGGGCATTGGCGTCGCCTGCTTTTGCTTTTGCCTTCAACGCCAACCGTTGCTGCGTCAAAGTCTTCAACCAACGCAGGGCAATTTGGTCGGGGTCTTTGCGGGAATGAATGCGATAGGCAAGCATTATGGTCGGGTAAAGGCTTGCTATATCAACCTTAAGGCAGGGAAACCATAAACCCTTTCGGCTAACAACCAACCCGCCCTCATATTTGCGCTTTTCGTCGGGCTGCGGGATTTCCTTGTAGTGTCGCTCCAAAATTTGCTGCCAAACCCAAGCCGTGCTTCGTGTCGCAACTTGGTCTAACGGTAACTTTGTTAAGGCTGCAACGCCTGCGTAGGGTTTTATGTGCGTCTCAAACAGGGCATAGGTTTCCCGCAGGTCTGCAAGCAAATAGGCTTCAAAGGTTGCGGGGTCGTGCTGGAAAGCGTGTTGGATTTGGTCGGGCGTTAGGATTGGTCGGTTGGGTTGATTGACGCTAAAGTGGGCTGCAACGGATTTAAGGTCATAGTTTCGCAGGGCTTTCGCAGTGTAATCCCAACGACAGACCAAATGAAGCGTGTCAACAATGCGGATTTGCAGGTCTTTGGTGACGATTACAGGAAAATCAAGCGGGTCTCTTTTTAGCGTGCCTTCCGTCGCTGCAACCCGCCGACGCAGAATATTGCCATTTTTGTCTTTCAGGAAGTCAAACGGGCAAATAACCTTAAGCCTGCGCGCACGCTCTATCAGGTAGGGCAAGTCAAAATCAAGCAGGTTGTAACCTGTTAACACGATTTCTCCCAACCCGTCGCAGGTTTCCCGCAGCCAATCAAAAACTCGGTCAAGCAGGGCTGCTTCGTTTCCTTCGTTGCGGATTATCAGCGTTTCAACTTCCTTGCCTTCAACATAGAGAGCCAAACCCGCAGCCAAAATGCGCCCTCGTTTTGGGTCTAAGTCGGTCGTTTCAAGGTCTAAGACGATTGTTGGCGGGATTTCAACGCTCTCAATGTTGGGTAGGCTGATTTTAGGGATTTCTTCAATGGGCTGCCAACCCGCAAGGTCGTCGGGCGCAACGGTTTCGGTCTTTCTCTCCCATTCCAACTTAACGCTCCCGTCGGGCAACCGCTCGGTCATTCGGCTATCAGGCGAATTGATTTTATCCGAAGGTTGGGCGGGCGGGATAACTTCCGATTTGGCTTGTGTGGAAGGTAACTTAACCCAACCTTTCCCACTCTGCGGGTCGCTGACGGTTTCTTTAGCGGATTGACCTATATCACCTGTTACACAACGACCGTTGTTATCCGTCGGCTTGGGCGGGGTTGGGCTTCCTTCGGGCTCTTTAGCAGGGGCTTCGGGCGGGGCAAACCCACCATGACCGCCACCATGACCGTTATCCTGCGGGTCGGGCGGGTTATCGTCGTCGTCAGGGCTTGCGGGCGGGGTTTCAACCTTAAAGAGCCTACCGCAGCCAACACAGGCAGCCAACCCGCTATCGGGCTCTGGGTCTAACCTTTCGCCACAGACGGGGCAAACGGGCTCGTTTAAGGTTGCAACGAGTTGGTCGGGCGGGCTATCTTCGGGCTCGTTGGCGGGCGGGTTACCCTGCGGGCTTCCTTCGGGTTGGTTGGGCTCGGTTGGGCTATCGGGCGGGTTGCCTTCAACAATCAGGTCGGGTAGCAAGCCTACTTCAAAGAAGTCAACAAACAGGTCGGGTTGGTCTGGCTGGCTTCCTTGTGGGTCGTTGTTAACATCCGCAACACCTATAGGGTTTGTTAATGTTGTTAAAGGTCGGTCGGGCTGTGGGTTTGGCTCGGCTTGACATTTAACACCTTTAACATGGCGTGTGTTGTTAAGCGTGTTAATCGTGTTAAACATGTTAATCGTCGGGTTGGGCTGGTCTCCCTGACGATTAACAACATTAACAACCTCTATAGGTGTTAAAGGTCGGGCTTCCTGCGGGCTATCTGTGGGCTCGGTTTCAGGTTGGGCGGGCGGTAGGTTGGGTCGGTTGCTTCCGCCTTTCAATCGGTAAACAACCCGCTTACCCTCATATTGCTTTTCAACC
>Ga0272445_1002010_pt1 | contig 14594 bp, 11 predicted proteins | sample YNPCB0031_FD_194404 | JGI IMG/M metagenome (GOLD analysis project Ga0272445, IMG submission 194404) | Hot spring sediment microbial communities from Yellowstone National Park, WY, United States - YNP-CB-003-1 | ecosystem: Environmental > Aquatic > Thermal springs > Hot (42-90C) > Sediment... | reverse complement strand
ATACTTATAACATCAACATGGAAAAGATCTAGAACGTCTTTTTCGACTTCGGCAAGTTGTTGTCCAAAATCAAATATCCTAATAGGTCTTTCAGGTAAATTTAACATTCTTCTAAGATCTCTATAAGCAAATACATGAATTGCTGTTGTAGGTGTTGAGCCAATATCAATAGGAATTCTATCTGGTTCTTCATGTTTTAAAGCAGTTAAGATACGTGTACGAGGATTCATAATATATCCCCATAAATTGGAGTATTTATATGTAGTACCTTATATTTTAATTATAAATTTATAACGAAACTATTAAATGATAGATTACGCTGTTTTATTAAATACACTATTCAAATAAAACTATGTTCTAAGTCTTGAAGTGTCTGCTGCTCTTTAAATTAGAGATGGGCTCTGCATATTTCCATCATTAACAAAAATATAATCTTAGTATAGAACGATCTAGTAAACTGTTATCTATTGGAATCTCTATTGAACGAAAGTTTTCTTCCTTTATCTTAAAAGACAAGATTTTCTGAATTTTGGAGAATTTACATTAATGTTAAGGATAGATAGCCAAAACATTTTTAAGCCCAGCTTTTCTATGAAATTAAAAAGGTTATTTGTATTGGTTTATAATCAAATAGTAGAGCTATGGATTTGTTTAATTGGTGATATGTATGGAGAGAGATATTAGTTTATTAATTGTAAGTGCATCACATAGAGTATATGGTAATTCGAGAATTGTAGCTAGGATTGTCTCTAAAATTGCTAAAGATATCGAATCTGTTAAAACTTATGAGATAGATGTTTATGATTATAGGATAGAGCCTTGCATAGGTTGCGTATCAGATGATGTCAAGTTGTGTAAATTTCCTTGTGTAGTAGACGATGATATGAATAAGTTATATGAACTGGTTATGGAAAGTGATGGTATCATTTTTGTAAGCCCTATATATTGGTACAATATTCCTGGACCATTGAAGAATTTCATTGATAGGCTAACAATATTTGAAAATGCTATATTTATCGAAGGAAGAAGTAAACTTGAAGGAAAAGTTGCAGGTTTTATAGCAATAGGTAATGATACAGGTGGTATTGCTTTAATTCAAAATCTTATGGCTATAATGAATAGCATGGGAGTTATTATACCACCATGGGCATTAGCATATCATGAATCAGAAAGCAATCCAATAGAAAATGAAAGCTTTATAATAGATGTTGCAAATGTTGTTAGATGTGTAACATTAATGATAAAAGCATTAAAAGGCTTAGAAAAACCTGAATATTGGTATAGAATAGATAAAGAATACATAGAGAAGGTTATAAATATAGCTAAAGAAGCATATAAGGAAATTTACAATAACCTAATAAACTAACATCTAAAATATACAAATATTCAAGATTATGAATGCTTTTTACCTTTAGTATATGAAGCATACATCTCGAGCGGCGGTCGTCTAGCCTGGTCCAGGACGCCGGCCTTCCAAGCCGGAGATCCCGGGTTCAAATCCCGGCCGCCGCATCAATTAAATAAAGATTCAACTTTTGCATGAAAACATCTGTGTAATATATCTAACAATGTTTTTTATTATTTAAACTTTGAAGCTTTAAAATTTAAAGAAGTTTAAATCAATTATAAGACTATAAAAAGCTATATCTCGCCTAATAGTTCTATGATTCTGGACTTTCCACTCTTTCTAGATTTTTTCTCAATACTATAATCTGTTTGCCACAACTCTTTCTTTAAAAGCTCTCTTATAGCAGATCTAATTACTTCACTTCTTGATGAGTATCGCCCCATTCTAATTAACTCATCTATTGCTTCAATGTATGATTCAGGCATTTTAACTGTAACAATGCGCATATTATGCACCATAAATAATTATTATAATGATAATAATTTATAAGTTTGGTCTCTGATAAAGATTAAAATAGCGAAGTTTGTGGTTATTGGCCATGGGAACCAAAGGAGGTAAACCATTATCAACACTAGAGAAAAAACAAAAGAAAGTAGTAAAAGAGGAACCAAAGAAAAAAGTTGAGAAAGAGGAGAAAAGAGAAGTAAAGCCTATATACATAGATGAGTCATTGATATCTAAAGCTGTAGAAGAGGTAGAGAATAGTGAATATTCAACAATATTTAACTTAGCACAGAAATTAAATGTGAAATATAGCATTGCAAGGAAAATAGTTAGAGAAGTAGTAAACAGAGGAGAAGCAGAGATTATTTCAAAGAATAGAAGAGTTATAGTTATTTCATCTAAAAAATAGATGTTGCCAAATAAAACAATATTTTCCTTGACACAAACAACTAAAACCTTATAGATGTAGAGCTGTTTTACAGTTAGTTATTACCAATAACTAACTAATAAATTTTGTCTTATTTGCTGTTAATGGCATTTATCTAGTTATAGAAGCTATGCTCCAAGTTTAGGTAGGAAGAGAATCTTAAGATGTGTAGTAGGGGAAATATTTAAACTTTTACCAAAGAAAAACAAGAAACAAATATTCACAGCTAACTACAAAACACTTCAAACCTCTAACTGCCTCGCACTTTAGAGTGGGGAGAAGGTTGGTTATTTAGTAAAATAGGGTAACATTTTACGTAACTTTAACAATACATTCTTTCTATGGCGTGTTATAGATTCTTTTTTCTCTTTCACATTAATCTTTACTAATAAGATTTTATCTTCGGCACCTATGATCTCTTCAATTATATCACCATTTTCATCTACAGCAATAGTCGGTATTTCTAAAATTGCTTCTCCTTTTCTAGTTATTGTTCCACCAATCATAATACTTGTGCATTTATTTTCAATAGATCTCATTACTATTAAATGCCTTTGTTTATATAGATCCATCTCTAAAGTTGGATAAAATACAAGTATGTCGATGTTTATCAGGTTTAAAATCAATGAAATTTCTGGGTAGAATATGTCTTCAGCTATAAGTATTCCTACTTTAAACTTATTCATATCAAATATAGGAGCTTCAAGACCTGAACCATAGTCATTTGGAGTCTCTAGTTGTCTTACAACACCTTTTAAACCAAGCATCGGTATAATTAGAAATGCACTTCTATATAGTTTAGTGCCTCTTCGTTCGAGAATAGGACCTACCAATAAATTTTTATTATACTTATTGGCCATACTACTTATTTCATGTGATGTGCTACCAGGTATGGTTTCAGTGGTTTGTCTAATTTTCTTGATACCCACTGAATATCTATATAATGGAACTCCATTAATCATTTGCGGAACTATAATTAAATCAACATTGTTTTCATTTAATTTTCCTATTATGTTTTGTATTTTAGCGATATTTTTAGCTTTATTATTCATCTCTATAGAACTATGAATTATAGCAACGGTAACTTCATTTGCTCCTAACATACTTTTTTAACCTCTTCTCTATATATATGTGGAAGCACATTAATACATAGCTCTTTATATAACTCATTTACAACATCTATATACTCTATTTGGCCGTTCTCTATGCTTTGCATTTTATTATAAAGTGTTTTTGTCCTTTCAATGGAAACCATGTTTCTTATTTCAACTTTAAAATCTCTTAATACTTCATCTACTGTTTTCTCTAATACACTATAATCTATTTTTCCAATAAATTTCCTCATAACCTTTAACATAACATCCTCCACATCGAATTTGTTCTCGGGATATTCCATACCTGCCAACAATGTATATACAAGGAAGCCTTCTATTGAAGGCATAAGTATATTTTTCTTATGTGATTTCACTATATAGCCACGCCTAATTAATGTATCTACAATCTTTGCATAGGTGCTAGGTCTTCCTATACCAACTTCTTTCATCCATTTAATAACATCACCTTGGGTAAATAGCTTTGTATCACTTAGCCTCATAGTTCTTATCTTTAATGGTTTTAATGAGAAATCTGTTTTGGGTAGATGAACTATCTTAATAGTTGAATACAACTCTGTAAACCCCGGCTCAATTATACTTGTGACCATCTCTATAATCTGTTGCCATACTTTAGCCCCATTAATATATACCTCAATGAGATATCGTGACTTTTCAATTTTTGCACAGTTCATTTGACTAGCTATAAATCTTCTAAATATAAGGTCATAGAGTTTCAAATGCTGATTTGATAATCTTATTGGAGGTTCTATGATTCCTTCTGCAATAAGTTCTTTTAATTTATCAATATCAATAGCTTTTGTTGGTCTTATACATTCATGTGCACCTCCTTCGCCCCAAGTCCTAGGATTAAAATATTTTTCATAATCCTTTCCATATCTATTATACAAATATTCTTTAGCAATTGCTATACCTGTAGAAGATGTTCTTATACTATCTGTTCTATGATATGTTATAAACCCTAATTCGAATAGATCTTGAGCTATATTCATAGTCTCCATTGCATCAAGGTATAACACTCTCTGGGCTTCTGCAATAAGCTCATCGGTTGTAAATGGTGGAAGAGGATACAGTATGTCGATGTATGTATCAAGAAATTTAAACTCTACAATAACTTTAGCAGGGGATATTCTTTTAACTTCACTTAATATCTTATTTATATTTTCTTGTGGTACTTCTAATGTTATATCATGAACTTTAAAAATTTTACTGATTCTAGAAGTTAGGATTCTATTTATATATAACTCCAATATCTTTCCAAGAACAGGTGTTTGAACACGTCCAGCACTTAGTCTTCCTTCTTCAGATCTTATACTTAAATTCCTCTCTCTAAAGATTTTAGTAACATATTCAGAAAGTGCAAAACCTAGCCATCTATCTTCAATTCTTCTAGTTATCTGTGCCTCAACCAATGCAATGTTAATTCCACGAGGATTATTTAGAGCTGTGAGTATAGCTTTTCTAGTAACTTCATGAAATTCAATACGCTTTATAGACTTGGCATAGGGAGCTAAAGCTACAGCTATATCATAAGCTATTTTTTCACCTTCAGCATCAGGATCCGTAGCTATGAAGACTTCGTCAACCTCTAAAGCAAGTTTTTGAAGCATATGGACTATTTCTTTTGATGACCTTATTTTCTCAGAACCACATATAGGACATATTTCACCCTTTACAAACTGATTTCCACAATTCAGACATTTTTTAATATAGTCATACTTTGGTAGAAACAATGTTTTTCCATTCTGGTAAATCTTTACGATACCATATATAGAATTTTCAGATAGCTCCTCCTCTACAACCTCATAAACATGACCTCCCGTTGCTGTAATTAGTAAGTGTAACTTTCCAATACTTGTTTCATATACCTTTAATCCATCATAATTTCTAGCCGTTGGTCTACCAAAAAAAGAAGCTATAGTTCTAGCTTTATTTGGAGACTCTACAACAAATAGCACTATCTTTGATAGCTCCTCTTTACCTCTATATAAAGACTCTGGTACAATGCCTTGCTTCAGCATCTTAACAATGTTTCTGTCTTCATCTATCTGCCTAATTATTTCATCTATGTTTAGTTCCTCTAATCTTTTAAATTTAAAGTCATCGATGTAGAATCTAAGTCTCTCTTCTAAACCTTTTAAAAGCCTATAATCGTCTATAAAAAGTATTGAGAGACCTCTTGTAACTCCTCCTATATATAGCCTTGAAGTTCGTCCACTTGCCTGTATATAGGTAGGGGCATCGGGAATAAGCATATATAGAACTCCATCTTCCTCAATAATAGCGATTCTCTGGTCTCTTTTCAGAGATTCTATAATCTCATTTCTTGACAAAATCTGTTTGGTATATTCATAAATTTTCTGGATAGTTTTATATATAGTATCTTCCTTAACAATGCCTTGCTTAAGTTCTTCAACAATGGTATTTAATCTATCAAAAGAAACTCTTCTCATAATTCTGCGTAGGCTTAATATCATTTTTATTATCTCGTCTTTTTTAGAACTCTCAACAACGTCTACTAATACTGTCAAGATTTTGATAAGTGATTGTGGGAAATAGTCGACTCTCGACAATGAAATTTTATGCCTAGGCACTCCAAGAAATATGGCATATCGTATTCTCTCAGGAATATCTATTCCTCTAACAAGTAAACCATAATATACCGCTACGCCAACTAATACTTTTACATCGCCATCAATAAAACGTTGTAAAGCTTTCTGCTTACCACTAACAACTAAGTCTACCTCTATTCCACGGTTTCTAAGCTCCTCCACAACTTTTTGTGCATATTCTATGCCTAGATCTAGAGGAACATATACTATCCCACCATCACCTAATCTACGAATAATCTCTACTAATTTATCTATAGCTTTTCCAGGATGTTCTATATGTGTATATGCATCAACGATGTTCCTGTAGATCTCTACAGTAGAACCTATACTAAATCCTAGCAATTCTCTGAATAGCTTTACTCTCTTACCTCTAGCTTTTCCTGTTGCAGAGCTAATTATAAGAAGACCACAATATTTTCTTTTCTTTGAAATAGCTTTAGAATACTCCTCTATTACATCAAGAATTGGTTTTCCATCAATTAGACATTCTTTATCGAGATTTACACAAAAAGAACTTCTTCTTTTTAAATCAATTAATCTATAACCTATTTCTATATCTCCGTCATCAAATCCCATTAATTTTAATAAATATTCTACAATTTTGCTACTCTTCATTACAGCATCAACATCGTCTACGAAAATAAAATCAAATTTATTTTTCTTTTCAATAAAGTTTCTAAAAATCTTATCAAAGCTTCTATGAAGATATATAGGTGTTGTTACTAAAATGTCGAAGTCTCCATCTCTTAAGTTATTCTCTAGTTCAATCTTTTTCTTATGAGTTATTCTTGAATGTATAGCTATAACATTCAACACAATATTCAATTTATCTAAAAATCTCTGGATTCTTTTCTCATATTGTTGAACAAGAATTGTTGTAGGAGCTAGTATATAGACCTTTTTATTGAATTTATAAGCTAGATATATAGCCATGATTAAACCAAATGTTGTTTTTCCCACACCTGTTGGTGCTATCATTGCAAAACTCTGATTTTGTGCTACTCGTAGCGCCCAACTCCGCTCTAAGCTCCAAAGAGATCCGCCTATACATTTAACAAAGAACTCCTCAAAATTTTTTACAAATTGTTGTAGATTTATAATGTTGTATAAATTTCCTTGTTGTTTAACATCTACATATCTAGCTAGCTCCTCAACATCTTCTATATGAACTATATCCTTTGTTTGCATACATCTTGAACAAGCATTTTTATGTATTGCCCTATGATCCTCTATAGGACCTCCACAATTAATACAGAGACTCAGATATATGCTTCTAGGCGTATATTGTTTAACAACCACCCGTCCCATACTAGCAGATGTAGCGAAATCTAAAGGTATAGCAGATTTAGACACTGTAAACTTACCTCTACAATTCATTCATTATTAAAACGATATATAAATTATGATAATTTTGTATTTTAAATCAGCGAAGAGAAGTTACATCATCTATACCTCAGAAGACCGTCGTTTCATCACATCAACATTTAAATATCTAATAAATATAATAAATCTTTATGTCAAGAATCCTACTATAGCTGATGATGAAACCCCATTAGATGACCTATGATTTAACCTGTCTCAGCTGAAGAACAATCAGCGATCGAGGACCTCTTCACTATTCTGATAAACCCCGCTTTCATCATGATCTGGGAATATTGTCTTTTTAAGACCAGGTTTTAGCGTTTCCGTTTGTCTCTAGATGCTCATCCTCATTGGTTCATATTTACTTGTTGTATCTAGGGCTTCCACCTCGCCCACAGGGACTATGAAATCCCTATGGGGTCATGGATGGCTGTCGAGCCCAACCATAAGGCTCCTATCTAAGTTTCTGGTTCACAACAGAGCTAATCATCCTAGCCTAAATATCTACAACTATTTATATCTATTTAAACTTATCATCAGTCCTGTAACTGTCTTTTCCTTATTTACACCTTCACTTGTAATATAGCTATCTCTAGATTGAAGTCACTGGGCATTGAAGTAAATGAGATACAACCCTTGGGATTAGGAGTTCAGCTCTTATATGGTTTTGTGTGTTTTCATTGCCTCATCTCTTTTCCTCTACATTGTTTCTTGGGTCTGCATTTGCCTTAGAGACGTTTAGAACTACCAGAGACCCTCACATATTGAGTATTGGGAGAGCTTTAAGTTCTTCGTCCCTTATCAACAAGCTGATTAAAATTTATTCACAAGCTTATAAACATTCAACAACATTAATTATAAATTATATAAAACTATACAAAATCAAAAACAGTAGTCAAACACACTTCTTCTCAAGCTTCGATACAGCCACTATATATCTCTACTATTTTCGATTCCACAGATTGTGTGAACTCAAATAGATACGGGCCGATGACTATCCTATGGGGAACCTTTATACTTTAGAATAGGGAGGAGGTTAAGTAATGTATTACTTATCTCACAGGTTAAATTATTTTGTTATAAAAGGATTATATGGTGTTGTAAAATGAACATCAAAGTTCCTCCACAGATACTTTTATTAACAATCATAGCTCAAAATAGGGATGGTATGTCAATTAATGATGTTATAGATAAATTAAAAACAATGAAGAAAAATGGTATGGATATATATTATAGTTTTGGAAAAAGTATAGATATTGGAATTCCTAATGATATTTTACGGGACATTAATATATTGAAATTGCTTGGGCTTATAAAGGAAGAGAATGGGAAATATATTGCTACTGAAAAAGCTTATGACTTGCTTGCAAGGCTAAAAAATATAAATAGATAGTTGTTTACATTCCTAATTTTTGAGAACAGTATATTATTGAATCAATTCAATAGTTAAAATATTTTCCTTTCTAAAGATATAAAACTAGACTAAAATCCCATCCATAGTATATTATTCAGATATGCTAGCTATGTATATATTATCAATTTTATTAGGTATTCTATACTTAAAATTCTTAATTTAGATATTTTATAAATATTAATAGTCTCATTTAATGAATAGAGATAGTAATATCTTCTATAAGTCTTATTATTTCTCCTCCATAGAATAAAAATTCTCTTAAATTGTTTATTAAACCAAAAACATAGAAAAGAATGTTATTAAAATAGATGTAATAAATCTTAATTGTTTCCAAGACCGGATAGCAATAAGCATGATATTGAATAGCTTAGCTATACAATTTATTTCCTTTAATACTTTCAATCCATATTCTTTAGATATATGATGAGGTGAAGCTATAGATATTAATCTATTGAAGAGTTTCTAAGTAAAAGAAAAAGCATATTTGCTGTAATAGCAGATATTATTTAGATCTAAAAGATAAAACCTTTTGGGTAGTAGTTATAGTATAGGATTCAAAGGGTGAAATAAATGGAGATAGTCAATAAAAGAGAGAATGCTATTAGAAAAGCTGCTGAGCTTATGAGAAGCGGTGGTGTAATGCTTGCTGATGTATGTACAGTATGTGGTTCACCATTGTTTAAAATGCCTAGTGGTGAAATTATATGCCCCATTCATGGACGTGTAATGCTTGTTAAAACTGAAGAGGAGGTTGCTGAAGCAAGTATAATAGGTGTTTTAACCGAGCTTGAGAAAAGCATTGCAAATACATTGAATAATTATCTTACTAGAATTAAAAAAGGTGAGTCTAGCTATGATGATGCTAGGGATATTGTCTATTGGTTGGATGCTATAGAAAGAATTGAAAGAATTAAAAAAGCTCTACATAAAGAAGAAGGTGCAAAACCTTCTAAAGAAAGCGATGTAAAAGAAAAACCATAGAAATTTAAAACAGTTCTTAATTATCCTTAAATGGCATTGGTGCACCTTTATCATCTATAGTTTTTAAGAGTTTTATATCTACACTGCCCTAATTTTCATGTTTTATAGTGGTTGTTGTTATAGTCATTTCCTATACTATATGAATTTTACTATGGAATGCAACATAAACATGAAATATCTTAGTGCAGCCAATATCTTTAGCAGCTGTCGCTATTCCTTAACAACACATATTTTAACGCCATTTTCTATTGATTCTATTCTTATCTTATCTTCATTTCTAATTTGCTCTATAACCGTTTTAGAGACCTTGAAAACTCCTGTGATATTACATAACACTATACCTGCTATTATTACTGGATCTGGGTCATCTGTAACTATAGCCTTTGGCGCCAATCCATTTTTACATAGCGAATATAGTACATAGGCACCTACAGTACTTCCTCTAAATCTTTTGACTAGCAATATTTTATCCTTTATATAACAATTTTTTGCTCCAGTATCTTCAGATATTATCATACCTGTTTCGCCATCTATATCGCCGAGAAAAGATAATGCCTCTAATTTTAATGCTTTTCCTTCAGTACTATATCCAACCATCTTAGCAGTGGGAATAGTTAAACAATGTTCATCATGCATGATTTTACCCTAGCCAACTTTGGTATATAATATAGTGCTTTACCATGAACTGTTGCTAAAGAATGTATATTAGCTTTTATCAAATCTGAAACTACAGGACACACCCCAGGAAGATATTGTATTTCAATATTTTTCCTCTTTTTAATAGAAAATTTGTTGTTGTCTTGAAATGGTATAGCAATAAATATTTTTTCTATACCTAATTTTTCAATATTTTCCAAATTCATTGTGTTGAGTATAAATTCAGCCTCTTCTAATGTCATGTGAGGACATCCAAGAAACAGCATATTGCTGCAGCTCTCCTCAGTAAAAATTTTAATATCTTTCAACTCTATTTCGATACGATCCAACGAATCAACATCTTTGTATCTGTCGATAGGAGTTACATTTTTTATTATAGCTAAGGGTAAATCTGATGTAGTGGCTATTGATGATAGTAAGCTCCTTAAAATTAAATCTCTATAGACGCTATTTTCAACAGCTATCTTAATATCAATAAGAGGTACACCTTTTGAAATTTGCCCTATGTAGAGACCTAATATGCTTGCAAATGATATTGTTTTTAAATCTTCTTTCACAATAATATGCATCACAGGTTCTCTATTTTCATCTATATGCATACCTGCATAATAGGTCTTACCTATAATTGAGGCCATAAGTGATGAGATTCCACTCTCTCTATTTGTATATATACCTAGAATTGAATTAGCATATATCACGGCACTAGATTCAGCCCATGCAACATGCTCTCCATAAACTGGTTTTCTAACTTTGTAAGGAATGCAAGTAAAGCTATTTGGTGCTACACCAATTTTAGTCAATATTTCAATTATTTTTCTTTGTTTTTCAACAACGTCACTTTTATAATATTTGATAAAGTCTTCATGTATAGCAATAGAAAATGGATTAGCAGTTGTAAATATGTTTGCTTTAGCACCCTTTAACAGCATTTCTTCTAAAAAACTTAAACCAGCATCACCTATATTAAAATATGAAATTCCTGAGATATGGGCATGTGATACTGGGATCAGCTTTTCAGCTCCAAGAACTTCTCCAATACCTATTATAATTTTCAATGCAATTCTTTTTGCTTCTCCATATTCACCATTCAATATCATTTCATCTACTTTATCAAGATACATATTGTATTCACCTAGACACCTACATATAGGAACTTCTCCTTGTTGCTGCTCATTGGTATAGTTAAGTCAAATCCTATTTTATCGCATATTCCATTAGGTGACGTTGGATCTAATGTAGAACACCTAGCTTTCTCGATGAGTATAATGCTGTCCTTGCCTCTAAACCTTGTTGCAAAAGCCCATTCTATCATATATAACGAATCTATATCAATATCAGAATCCACAACAGTTACCATCTTTAAACTAGGATGTGCTGCAAACGCTGCTAGTATTGCGTTTTTAGCATCTCCATCATTATTCTTATCTATAGATATAACTGCATGTAGCCATGAACCAGAGGCTTCTAGAAACCTAACTTTATAAACCTTTGGAACAGCTCTACTAATATAATCCCATGTAAGAGCCTCTCTAGAAAAGCTCTGAAGAATTTTATGTTCTTTCCCACCCGGAAGTATTACATGAAAATACTCGCTATTATTTACATAGATAGCTTCTATAACTATTAATGGCTCTTTTCTAACAGTATCATATAGATTAAGAAGATCGACAAAAGGTCCTTCTTCAACCAATTCACTCGTTATTCTACCTTCCATAACCAAAGCCGCAGGAACTGGTACAGGTAGATTATATTTTGGTGTATATGCAATTGAAAAGCCAGGTAATAGGTTTGGCACTAAATCTAATTCAAAAACACCAAAAGGTGGAGATGTAGCTGCTAAAAGTTCAACAGCTGGGTGAACACCTACAACAATAGCTATAGGAGTATCCTTACCTTTCTCTCTATATCTATCATAAATATATCTTAAATGTCTAGGAACAATCCTAGCAACTACATGGTTTTTCGATATAAGCATTGTTCTATGTATTGAAGCGTTGCATGCATCATCAAGACATGAGATAAATATGGATGACGAAAGGTATCTACCACCATCTTTAGGATAGAATTTTATAAATGGAACTATATATAAATCAACATCATTTAGATAAGTAAAATATTCATGGAATGTTCTCTCCCTAGGTTTAGATGAACTTTTAATACCTTCTAAAAATCTCTTATATGCTTCTTCATCATTTTCAGCATTAAGAATATATTTATATAATCTATCTCGCTTATTTAATACATTACCTACACAATCAAATTCAGAATTCCTTACCTTAAACAAGACAACTTTCTCATTTCTATCATACATAGACAGCATTCTTGAAGGCTCTAACTCTACATCTAATAATTTATCTCTTATATCTATAACATCATTACTTGAAATCCTATCAATGAATTCTTTTAATGACAACAGAGCCGACCTCACTTTCTAGAACAGGTAGAACTTTAAAAGCTATTTTCTTTATCTGATATAACCCTTAGAATTGGACTTCATAGTCAATTGCTAGTACAAGAAAAGTTTGAATGAAAGCTGTGATAACATAGAATTGTTTTGTTTCAGTTATTTAAACCTTTTACTCTGGATTAATTAAAATATGATGGGATTTTTATATTGGGCATCTCGATATTTTTCCCTTATCACTCCAATCTTCTTCAATCTTTATCCTACCAACTACTATACCTTTTATTTCTCCTTTATATGGTGTTAATATACATATTTTTTTATTGATAGGGTCAAAACCATCTATGACTGCTATATCGCGCTCTTCAAGCGTTTCATCAATTATTGCCGAAATAAGGCCTTTTGCACTACTTGGCTTAATTATATAGACTCCCTCTAGCTGTTTAACTTGTTGAGCATCTATATTATCAGGCACTAGAACAACTATTAAATCATTGTAACTTGAAGCCATAATAACCTCCACACCTAATTCTTTTGAAATATTTTGAAGAATGTCATTAGATGCTGGTATCCCAGCAAATAAACATGAACCCAACAAAATAATGTTGCCGATTTCCATACATATTCTTCTAGCTTCTTTAAAATATATACTATAATTAAGTTTGCGCAATTCTTTTCTATCTTCTCTATCTCTAAAGCGAATTATCTTAGGTTTAGGTAAGCAGTATATTTTATATGAATAACCTTTAAAAATATTATTTAAAATATTGCATGTCTCTGTTCCTAAAGCAATAATTGATTTAGGCTTTATAGCCTTTATTAATGTTGTTTTATATTCAATCGATGAAATATCTCCGAACCATCCATCTGTATTAATTATTATTAGATCAGAGCCATTAATTTTGGCAACGTCTACGAGCTCCATTATAGCTGATATAATTCTACTCATTGCAGTAGAGATCGACGGTGTTGTATATCCTATGAATCTTATTATATCACCTCTTATTTCACGCAACCAAATTACTTTATTCTTCATAAACTTCAACGCTACAAATCCTGGTGGAGCTAAGTCACACTGACCTACATCAGCATCAATTATACTTGGCTTCAAATTCAACTCTAATGCTATGTTTGACAATAATGTAGAAAAAGATGTTTTGCCACTATCTGTTGAACCTAATACAATAACTTTTCCACCGTCCTTAGCTATATTTATAGCTACCTGCTCCCATATATCTATAACCTCTTCACCCTCTGATGGATATTCTACAGAGCCTCCTTCACCAATAAATAAAGATATCTCTGAATCTATAACAGCTTTAACTGCATAGCTTCGATATTTACTTATATGAATACTTTGAGACTTACATATATTCATTCCTAATATCTTTATACATCCATTCACTACATCTATTCTAGTTGGGCCGATAACTCTAATCATTCTATCCTTTTCTAATTTAATATTTAGTGACGTTGGTACTGACACTTTGCCAGATAATATTGCATCTGTAAAACCTTCTTTGTACTTTTTATCATCCAAATTTCCCATCCCATTTCAATAACTCATTAATTTAAAATTACAATTTATATATTATGCAACATCAGTTAATCCCATTTAAAATAACGAACTTCTCAGCTCGGGGTATATCATTTTTATATCTCGTCATTGTAAACCCTTTGCAATGCTATATTTATTGCTGCTAATGAATCCTCATCTATCTTCCTGTCATTTATCCCTATCTTCCGCCTAGAACTTCCGTTCTCAGATATAAA
>Ga0272445_1002009_pt1 | contig 14596 bp, 15 predicted proteins | sample YNPCB0031_FD_194404 | JGI IMG/M metagenome (GOLD analysis project Ga0272445, IMG submission 194404) | Hot spring sediment microbial communities from Yellowstone National Park, WY, United States - YNP-CB-003-1 | ecosystem: Environmental > Aquatic > Thermal springs > Hot (42-90C) > Sediment... | reverse complement strand
CTCCTGAAGGGAGAACGCTAACCTTCTCAACCCCTTCTTCAAGCATAGAAACGCTTCCAGGTATATTGTATATTATCCAGTGTGTGAAGACTCCTCCAGGAGCATCTACATCTTCAACTATCAATGTTAAGCTCTCCGCTTCCAATGGATACCCCTCCCATCTTAATGGAGGAGAAACATCTAGACCAATACAAGTATATCTTTCAGGAATCCACCCACCATTACTGAAAGCTGTACTAGATAGTTTGAAGATTTCTATAGTCTTTGTAACCTCCAACCTCTGGACAGGCACAATGTACAGGTATGATAATAGAGCCAGCACTACGACCACTAAAACTACGAGTATTACAACTACAAGTTTCTTCATAGCTAACCATATAGTAAGTTATAAGTGGATGTTAAGCTTTACCTAGATATGGTCAACTGAGAAACCAATACCTCAGCTATTATTCATTAAACTCTAATGAAATTTCTAAGCAGACATCTTTAAGAAGCAATAGAACTAGAGGACTAGCTAATAAGCGAGAGAAGAGCTTTCTAAGGAAGACTTGAGACAGTTCAGTGGTAAGATATGGACAGCATGTTCTCTAACGATCAAAGTACATGTGCTCTTGAAAAAGTATACATCTCTTAAATCACATGCAGCTACGTCAATGATTCAGGAACAAAATTGCAAGCTTAAGATACACTGTCAACAAAAATCTTCTATTTCTTGTAATATCAAAAATTTATATAGGATCCGACAAATATAATATTAACATGTTTAACGAACCCTGTAGTCTAAATGAGGGTTCACCTAGTCACTTGACTGTTAAGCTTTTGGATGAATTAAGGGATGCTATGCTGTGTGTTAGGAAGGCTAGGAAGTGGTTTCTGGTGGATCCCCTCACCGGGGCATTCGTTAAAGCATGCATGATAATGAGGCTTAATAGGGTTAGGAGCATCCTACTGATGAAGGCCATAATTAAGGCCATTAAAGAGCTTAAGCGGATAGCATCTCAGGAGTATAGGCTTGTTGAGATCGGCCTCCCCGAGGCTTGGAGGCTCTCAGACCTCGCATCAAGCTGGGGCCATAAAAAGGCCAGAGAATGGAGAAGCAATAAAGCATACATAATACTACAGGCACTAACACTACAATGGCTCTCAAGACTATTCAATGGTATAGTAACGATTTAGAGTATTATCTGAAGACGTACTCTATTAAGCAGAATCTTCTAGTGGATTGTGTCTGGAAGTAAAGGAGTAAGAATTAGGAATTAGATGCTATGATTCTTAATAAAAAATCCGAGAAATTTCAAGATATCAATAAGATAGCTGTATTCCTTGATAGAGATGGTACAATTTGTAAAGATGTTCATTATATGTCCAGCCCAGACCAGCTTGAATTATTGCCAGGAGTCGTTGAAGGTATTTCTCTTCTGAATAGTTTAGGTTTAAAGGTAATTATTGTGACAAATCAGTCCGGTATAGCTAGGGGATATTTTACGGAAGAAGACCTTAACGAGATTCATCAGAAAATGCTCAAAATGCTTAGTGAGGGAGGTGCGAGAATAGACGGCATATATTATTGTCCACATCACCCTAATGAAGGATGTGAATGTCGAAAACCGAAGATTGGACTACTACTGAAAGCTGCGCAGGATTTTAAGCTAGACCTGAAGAATTGTTTTATGATAGGCGATAAATGTATAGATGTGCAAGCTGGAAGGAACGCAGGCTGCACAACTATACTTATACCGAGTACTGAAACTGAGAAAGAAATAATACCTCAGCCAGATTATATAGCTGCAAACTTCTATGAAGCGGCGAAGATAATAGAAAGACTGCTCAAAGAAAGTAACCTAATTTAACCATTAGTTCTTCATGAAAGCCGTGATCCTCGCAGGAGGATTCGGGACACGGTTAAGACCCATCACATTAAAGACTCCTAAACCTATGATCAGAATAAGGGGGAAGCCATTTTTAGAATATCTACTCAATTATTTGAGAAGTCAAGGTATTAGAGAATACATTCTATGTTTACATTATATGTATGAGAAAATAATGGAGTACTTTGGAGATGGCTCACAGTTTGGCGTTAACATCTCATATGTAGTTGAAGACAGGCCCATGGGGACGGGGGGAGCTTTGAAAAAAGCTGAAGAGTTTATTCAGGGTACTTTCTTAGCATTAAATGGTGATACTTTCCTAGAATTTGATTTAGATGAGATGGTAAGCTTTCATAGAAAACATCGTGGATTAGGCACTATCGCCATTACATTTATGAGGTCTCCGAAGAGATACGGAGTCGTGAAGGTTAACCCTGACTGGAGGATCCTTCAGTTTTCTGAAAAATCGGAGGCTGAGGCTGGATATATAAATGCGGGCGTTTACATTTTCGAAGATAGGCTCTTCAAGTTTATTCCAAGAGGCAAGGAGATCTCTTTGGAAAGAGAAGTCATACCATCTTTATTGAAAAATGAAGAATTTTATGGCTTCCCTGTAGAAGGCTATTTTATAGATATCGGGCTACTTGAAGACTTATATAAGTTTGAGAGAGATCTAACACGCAGAGTAGTAAATGTATCAGAGGATTATTAGAAGCAAAGCACCTCTAAGAATTAGCTTTGCAGGTGGGGGAACAGACGTCCCACCTTACCCTGAGATGAAAGGCGGAGCTGTAATAAGCACAGCGATTACTAAGTATGCATATGTGAGCTTATGCGTTAAGAGCAGCCCTGGTATGACTATAAACTCGATCGACTATGATATCCTTGTAAGCATAAAGTCTGTCTCTGACCTAAGATATAACGGGAAGCTAGACCTTGCCAAGGCGGCAATAAGGGTATTTAAACCTGAACTATTAGATCAATACGGCTTTGATATGATAACTTCTTGTGACTCGCCACCCGGCTCAGGCCTAGGATCATCTTCAGCGGTCATTGTTGCTATTATTGGAGCATTATCAAAACTATCTGGGAAAAGTATCACTAAGTACGACATAGCGGAACTAGCCTACAGGCTTGAAAGACTTGAACTCGGAATAAAAGGAGGACTTCAAGACCAGTATGCATCTACGTTTGGAGGGTTTAATTTTATAGAATTTGATGGATCACGCGTAATAGTTAACCCCCTTAGAATAGACCCTGAAGTATTAAATGAACTACATTCAAACCTCCTCCTTTTTGATACTGGGAAAACCAGGCTCTCTGCTGGGATTTTAGAAAGACAGATAAAGTCGGTCGTCGACAAGAAAGAACAAGCTCTGGAAAGCCTGGACATGATAAAGAAGATAGCCTTAGAGATGAAGAATTGTCTCCTTAAAGGAGACTTATCAACTTTCGGAGAACTATTATGGGAAGAGTGGCAGTATAAGAAGAGATTAGACCCCCAGATCAGTAATCCAACATTAGATCATCTATTTGATATAGCTAGAAAAGAGGGTGCAATAGGAGGTAAGCTCTGCGGGGCTGGAGGCGGAGGCCACATCCTGATATATTCTAACCTAGAAGTTAGACATAACGTAATTAAAGCATTAGAAAAAGCTGGCTGTAAACATGTTACATTCGGCTTTGAACCATACGGTCTACAAGTATGGGAAGTAAAAGAGGGCAAGGTTAAGGTATGAAGCCTCTGATCGAGAGAGCGCTCTATGAGAGTATAAGTATTAAACAGAAGTTGATACAGCAATCCGATACAATCGAGAAGATTGCGAGAGAGATTGCTAATAGAATTATGAAAGGCGGTAAAGTAATCCTTTTCGGTAATGGAGGAAGCGCAGCAGATGCACAGCATATAGCTTGTGAATTAATTGGGAAATTTAAGCATGCTAGAACACCATACCCTGCCATTGCCCTCACAACAAACACATCCACTATTACTGCGATAGCTAATGATATGGGTTTTGAAAATATTTTTGAAAGACAGGTCGAAGCATTAGCATCGGAGAAAGACGTTGTGATCGGCATAAGCACTAGTGGCCGCTCTATCAATGTAATCAAAGGTATCGAGGCCGCTAAGAAGAAGGGTGCCTTTACAATAGTCCTGACCGGTGAGCGTGGAGAAGCATTAGCAAATATGGCGGACATAGCTATAATAGTTCCTTCAAAGGAGACGCCGAGGATTCAGGAAGCACATATAACTATTGGGCACATCATTTGTGAACTAGTTGAAGAACTATTGCTTAAAAGAGATGCTCCTGAGTAGAATAAATAAAGGCTCTTGAGAGGTCTGATAGAAAATGCTGTCAATCATAGAAATTCTATGGTTAAGTTTGGGCCTATTACATTTTGGGGCACCCTTAATATATTATTGGTGGTTGAGAAAAGCATCCAATAGTAATAGTTCCTCTAATTCAGGGTCTGGTGATGAGGGGGAATCGCCTGAAGTAACGGTAATAGTTCCAACTTACAATGAAGAAGCCCTGATAGAGAAGAGGTTAGATAATATATATGAGCAAGACTATCCCAAGGATAAAGTAAGGATACTTCTTGTTGATTCCGCTAGTAGTGACCAAACCGTCGAATTAGCTAAAAGATGGGCTGAACGACATAAAGATATTAAAATAGAAATCTTTCAAGAGCCCGTCAGGAGGGGGAAGCCTCAGGCGCTAAACAGTGTACTTCCTGAGGTAGATACAGATATATTGGTTGTTACTGACGCTGATTGTTTATGGTTTAAAGATGCTTTAAAGAATGCGATTAGGTGTCTTATGGAGCCGACTATCGGGGTTGTCTCGGGCATTAAAACGCCCTTACAACCTAAAGGGGAGTCTTCCGTTAAGAATATAGAAGAAGAATATAGGTCATTCTATAATAAAGTTAGAGTTTATGAGTCAAAACTATACACTACGCCTATCATTGCAGGAGAACTGTTTTGTGTTAAAAAAGATGTATTAATTGATATTGGTGGATTCGACTTGGTTAATGACGATAGTTACACGGCAATGAAAATAGTTTCAAGAGGCTATAGGGCCATAGTGTCTCCAAGGGTAAGAATAATCGAACTTGCCCCAATGACTATGAAAAGTTATTATAAATGGAAGATCACCCGCGCCCAGCATTTACTTCACAATTTCCTTAACCTCCTAAAAGAGATAAGGAAATACCCCTCTAAAGCTCAGAAGATAGTAATCGCTGAAGCCTACCTACATTTAATAAATCCATGGATATTTATAATCGCAACAGCATTATTTATTATATCTTCCCTAAAATTAAGCATAACAGCAATCCCGATATTAATGCTAGCATCTGCTTTATTGCTATATCCAAGAACCAGAATACTTGCCGTAACATGGATCACCGAACAAATAATCTTAGTATTTGCAGCAATAAAGAATCTTTTTACAAAATCAGTCATATGGGAAAAGATAGAGGAGATAAGAACTTCGTCTTAAGAAAAAATGCTCGTAATAACTCATCAAGCGTATATAAAGAACTTAGAATTGATATAAAAACACTATGAGACGCGAAGCACTACCATGAATAAGAACATTCTACAAACTATCATGGTTAGTAATCCTCTCGCTACTCTAGCAAGTCTAGATGTTAAAGCCTGAATGAGGGATACCGCCCCACGAAATTCTAGTTTGTACATGTAAGGTGTATAGCAAATGAGGATAATGTTTGTAGTCTCACATTATTACCCATATATTGGCGGGGTTGAATATGTTGTTAAGTCGGTGGCAGAGAGACTTGTTAAAAGGGGGCATGATGTAACTGTGCTATGTGGAGAGCCAAATATTAATAGCCCAAGAGAGGAACATGTTAATGGCGTTCACGTCTTTAGATGGCCTGTATGGTCACCCGGAGACGCATACCATATACCCAAGATGATGGACAAGCTGAAAAACTGGCTCTTGAACACCGCTAAAAGATGTGATGTTATTCATATTCATAGTATTCACAGCGTATTGACGGCGTACTCCTTAGACGTGTTAAAGAACTGTAAAGTGTACAAGGTTTTAACACCCCATTATCATGGTACTGGGCATACAACATTTAGGAGGATTTTGTGGCAGATTTGGAGGAGATATGTTAAGAGGGCGTTAGATTATGTTGATTTAGTCCATGCAGTTTCCGATTTGGAGTCGAGGCTCGTGTTCAAGGACTTTAATGTCGAGTCTGTGATTATAGGGCATGGTGTTGAGGAGTGGCTTTCTGAGATTAATTGGTCTCCGTCAAATTATGTGATGTATAGTGGCAGGATTGAGAAATATAAGAATGTCCATAGACTTGCAAACATCGTGAAAATACTCAACGATATGGGCTTTAACTTAGAGTTAAAAATATTTGGAAATGGTTCTTATGCTACTAGATTAATAAGGTACTTAAAGAAACTGAAGATAAAATACGAGTTTAAGCCTTCGCAACCATACAACGAGTATATAACATATCTATCGAGAGCATCTCTCTTCGGGTTATTATCACAAAAAGAGGCATATGGGTTAACTGTTAATGAGGCAAATGCAATTGGCACCCCTGTTGTGGTTGTCGAGCCTTGGGGTCTTAACTTCTCTGGAAGGAGTAGAACCTTAATAACCCAGCTATCGAAAAGTGATGAAGAGCTGGCTAAAGAAATAGCTACGTTTTTAGGCGAGGCTGGGGAGCAGCCAAGAGCCGAAGTCCCAAGCTGGAATCAAGTGGTGGATGCCTATATCAAAAAGTTATACTACTTACGAGGAAACTGAGCCCACGACAAAAATTGTCTTTAAACACAATTTCTGAAAAGACTCTGAGGTGTGAATGAGATGAGCATTAGATTCAATTTGGTGGCTGGTGAGGCTGGCTTCATACGTAACCACTTGGTGGATAGGCTTATTTCTAATGGCTGGAGAGTTAGGGTGCTAGATAATTTTAGCAGTGAAAGGATAGAGAATGTTGAGCATCATAGGGGTAATAGGAATGTGGAGCTATTGAGGGGGAACTTGAAGAATTTTGAGGAGGCTGAGAGGGCCGTTAGAAATGTTGATGTTGTTTTTCATTATGCCGCGAATCCCGAAGCGCATGTGAGCACGACGAACCCAGAGATACACTTCAATGAGAATGTTGTGGCAACATTCAACCTATTAGAGGCCATGAGGAGGAATGATGTTGGAGATCTCGTCTTTGCCTCTTCAAGTAGTGTCTATGGCGAGCCTGAGGAGATGCCTATTAGCGAGGAGGCTTCGATAAGGCTGGTCTCAGTTTATGAGGCAAGTAAGGCTGCATGCGAGAACCTCATACACGCCTACTCAAAACTATACAGCATTAAGGCTATTATCCTCAGATATGCGAATGTCGTCGGCCCTAGGCTTAGGCATGGCGTCGTATGGGATTTCATAAACAAGCTGAAGAAGAATCCAAGCGAGCTGGAGATACTCGGCGATGGAAAACAGGTAAGAAGCTACATATACATTGATGACGCTATAGAAGCAACAATAATCACATGGAGAAAAAGTGCTAATAGCTTCGAGGTCTATAACGTCGCCTCAGAAGATTGGATAACAGTTAACGACGTTGCAGATGAGGTGATAAAGGTTATAGGGGTTAGTAATATAAAAAGAATCTATAAGCCTATCCTACATGGCATTGGCTGGCTTGGAGACGTGAAGAAGGTAGCGCTAAAGATAGAGAAGTTAAAAGCCTTGGGTTTCAAGCCTACTATGAGCTCAAGAGAGGCTATTAGGACTGCGGTAGAAAAGTTTGTAAAGGAATTACATTTAATCTAGAAGGGGTCCAAACAGTCAATATAGGATGAGTAGATCATCTTTTACCTACTTTATCACATTAATGCAAGCTCTTTCAACACTCGTAGGCATGTCAATCATAAGTCTTAGAAACAAGAGTATATGCTTATGAAGGTATCAATTATAGTGCCGAGCAAGGGTTGTAGGTATCTTAAGTATCTTCTACATGAGCTTCGAGACCAAAGTACTAGATCTTACGAAGTTATTGTCATTATTGATGAGTGTGATTTTAAGGGCTGTGGAGATAACATGGGCTTCAAAACAAGCTACATATGATGTGTAGTCTTCGGGACACAAATTATTGAAGAGAGTGGCGTAGGTGTCGAGTAATGTATGAGTCTAGGATATTGGTGGTTTCGGAAAGGTATTGGCCCGATGGAGGTGGTGGAGAGCTTGCGACGCATTTAATTGTTGATATACTTAGGAGGAAGCTTGATGTTACTGTTATTACTGGATCGAAGAATCCCATTCAATTGCCTGGCGTGGAATATGTATATGAGCCTTTGCTCTCGAGATGGGAAAAACCTATACTATGGCTTAACACATTGAGGTTTGTCAAGACGGGTAGATTTGAGAAGCTAGTCCGCAAGAGCGGCATTGTATATGTGCCAAGATTTGCTTTCCCAATAATACCATACGCCAAGAAGATGGGTAAAAGAGTGATTGTCCATCTACACGGCTATATACCCATATCTTATACCGCTACTGTGCTGGCACCATACGAGGAACATAGACGAAGAATTACACGAGACGACATAATGTTAGAATGTATGAAGGGCGCCAAGCACTGTATAGCCGTGAATCTACTATGGTGGCTACCAAGACTGGCAAGAAGATGGATAGCTCAAGCAGATAAGATCATATGTGTGTCTAGGAGGCAGGCAGAGATAATCTCGGACCTAGCACCAGAGCTAAAAAACAAAGTAGAAGTAGTTTACAATCCCATTCCACCCGAGCTAGCAAGCATAGAGCCAAGTAAAAACCTAGAAGATACTCCAACAATCCTTTACACTGGTGGAGATAGCTACGTGAAAGGTTTCCACATAATACTACAGGCATTAAAAGAAATAGGTAAGCAAAGCATTAAGATAAAATTCATATTCATAAACCATTATGGCTATAAGAGTCTTAAGGCTCTAAAAGGGTTAAGTGAAAAATACGAGAACCTAGAAATTAAGGCGATAGGTAAAATAAAACATGAAGAGGTTATTAACCTGCATAAACAGACATGGGCTTTAGCATTTCCATCCATATGTGAGGAGCCTTTGCCATATGCTGTTGTTGAAGCTATTCTCCTCAATACGATACCAGTAACCTCAGGGGTTGGCGGAGTTGTGGAAGTACTTGATAATGTTCTCGCCCCTAAGTTCATGTTTAGGCCAAATAATGTTACTGAAGCTATTGAAAAATGCAAAGAAATCTGTTTGCTTAGTCCTAGCGAGCTCATAACCTTCGGTTATAAATTAAGAAGTGAGATACTCAAGAAATTTAATCCAGATGAATTGGGAAGGAACTTTCTCAAGATCTATAAAAACATGACATATGGTTAAAGTCATACACGGCACAAAAAATGATATACTATCGTCATTTTCCAAGTGAGTGTTAAAAATGAAGGTAGCACTAACTTTTTTAGGCATTTGTATAGCATTTATTATATGCACTTATTATGGTACGACAGAATATTTTATAGCATCTCCTATGTTAATGGCTAAACATATAATGCAAGCGGCACATTTACCTCAGAAATTTTTCGAGACTCCTGACTCTTTTTGGAAATCTCATGCAAACAAATACATCTCATATTGCGGCTCTTCTCTACTAATTGTAACATTAAACTTAATTTCGGGCACGGATGCTTACATATTTAGATATCTGCCTTTAATTCTCATACCTTTTCTACTTATTGTAAGGCTAATTTTTCTAATTCCTGTCAGAAAAAACAATTCATCGTACATAGTAAGCTCTATTTTGTTTGTACTATATGTAATTTACATTGTCGCAAATGCTGCATACCAATGGCGGTTAACATATCAAGCATTGGGCTTCATATCGCATATCTACATCCTCTATATTCTCGTGAAAACGATCATTAGTGCTCGCCGTTTTTCCATACCAGATTATCTCATCATGATGCTTTTCTTTAGTATTTCATTACTTAATTATTATACAATGTCAACTATTAGTATAACGTTTGTTTTATCTCTAGGTTTAGGATTTTTACTTTTTGAACGCAGGTATGTATCTCAAATTGGTATACTCTTTGGACTGGGATTGTCCTTTTTCATTTTATACTTTAATTACGATATTATGTGGACAACCATTCTCAGTAGTTCTCAAAAGAATTTGTTAAATGTTCCATCAATTCTCATTGGCTCTTTTTCAAGATATATATTTGGCAACCCACCCTCGGAGGAGCTTTTTGCCTCAGGTTTTCCCGTGATAGTTTCACCTGAGGATAGAATATTAAGTATTATTGCTCACCTTTTCTGGGGGCTTGCACCAATTATTCTTGTAATAATTTTCAGCTTAATAATCAATGTAGAAAATAAACTAAGAAATTCTGCTTTGTCATTGATTCTAGCTTCATTAGTAACCGCGGGATGGGAGTCCTTTCCATATGTCTTGGCTTTTGGAGTATTCAATTTGAGATATTTGATTCGATTCACACCGATAGTCACTTTACTCATTCTATTAATTTTTTCTGGTAATAAACGAGTGCGTTGGCAAAAAGTAATTCTTTATGTATTTTTATTATGGTTCATTATTGCGACAGTGTACCAGATTAAAGTTCCATTCTTAAGAGACAATGTTGGTGGAATTGCCTCGCAAAAGTTAGAATTAATCAATTATCCAGAATACCAAAGTTTAGCTTATCTATCCACTTCATCATATAATCTTTATTCTAACTTTCAAGTGTCTGGAGAAATTTGGTTATCGTCAATAAAAATTAATAAAAGCTGGGAGGTTTCAATTTCACCTTTTCAGAATAAGGTTTATCTCTTCCTAAATTGTTCTGATGATCTAGATTTAAAGATGTTTAAAAATAAATTTGAAATGCCTGCAATTCTGATTTTAACACGAACGGATTTCTTGAAGCCTGTCTGGGGAGATTTTCACGGTTATGCAATTAAACCCATTCGACAGGATGTAGCATTTTTGTTCAAAAAGTCATTTGACATTATATACAATTCAGGACGATTAATCGCGTATTCTATCATCTCATGAGGGAGCTGAAAATAATGATGCGCACCTTATTTGATTTAGTCTGCATATTGCCCGCTTATTGTGGATTCTCTGGGGATGTAATTAATGAAAGGAGTTTTACTCTAGCCTTAGCCAAAGCACTTGCTCCTAATACTTTACTGATATTTTCACTTATTCCGATCACTAAAATACACTTTTCAAAGAAATGTACGAATGAAGTTTTAAGGAAGGTAAAGAATTTAAAAGTGATATGGATACCTATTCCCTTTTATCCTGCTCTTTTATATTTTATTCTATCCTCTTTTATATCTTTGTTGCTATCCCTTCTTCTATCTCTAATAAAAGTTAAAGTAGTGTATATTAGAGGATCTCACCTTTCAATTGGCATGTATCATCTACGTTCCCAGAAGAAAAAAATAATCGTTAAAATCCCTTCAGTAACCGAAGATGAAATTATAGGGTCGGCTTTTGAGCACCGAATTTTAAAAATTCTGATTGACGTTTTTGATAGACACGCTTTATATAAAGCTGATAGAATCGTCACCGATACCATTACATTTTATAATACTCTTGTGATTAGGAGAGGTATTTTACATGCTTCAAAGCCTATAATATTGCCTCCAGGAATAGATTCGTCGATAATGGGAAAAATCAGAATGAATACAAAACCAATAGCCAATGGAAGTATAAGAGTGGGGTTTATTGGCACTCTTTATTGGTGGCAAGGTGTGGACATATTGTGCCGAGCTATTGCACTAGCTCGCAAGAAGAAATCAAATATACATCTTCTTATTATCGGTGATGGCCCTCAACGTCCTTTTATAGAAAGATTATGCAAAGAGCTTGAACTTCCATATGAAATAACCGGCTATCTGCCGCATGAAAAAGCGTTAAGTATGTTGAAGATGATGGATATGCTAGTCATCCCTAGCAGGAGAACATCAACTCGAGAAACCAAAATTCCAATTAAAATAATCGAGGCATGGGCCTTAGGTATTCCTGTTATAACAACAAAGCACAAAGTCTTTCAAGACTATAACATAAAGGACATGGAAGAGGTTATCTATTGCGAGCCTGATCCATATGATGTAGCTAATAAAATTCTCATGGTGATAAATGACCAAGAATTGATGCATAAACTCCAAATAAATGGATATAAGATCTCAAAAAAGTTCGAGTATGAACACATCGCGCAAAAATTTCTTTCAGAGCTAAACCTAGTATGATATCTAGTAACTTTAAGAATCTGCGTTCATAAAATCTATATGTAACTAGCTGGGCGCCGACCAGCCTTATCACGCCAAGCTTCTTATTAAACTACCATCTAAATGATTTACTGAGATATGTAAGGCAAACAAATTTCTATGATGTGATCATGTATTTCGGTAGTATTGTTGGTTTAGGCCATGTTATTGATAATCTTAGGAAGGTCCCTGTAACTGTCTTTATATCTGGTCACCCAATATATGAGTTCAATAGCGCATTACGTGATACTGCTCTCTCGATTAAGACGAGAACGGGAGCCTTGCTAAATTTGAGTTACAACAGACTGACTTATCTCACTGATATAGTGGATCTGTGGATATGTCACACTTTGACCGTTTGCGAGGAGATCGGCGTAATAGAGCATGGTAATTATGCACTCCTTAAACAATTTGTACTTCCATCTGAGGTTAACTACTATGGTAGGTTAGTGGAATCAGCAATGAATTCTACAAATGCGAAAAACAATAAACATGTCCAAGTTTTCAGTTACTTATCTTATGCAAATTTGCCGGGGCTTAAACTTGATTCTCTCATAAGAATCTTTAACCATGTGCGAAGACTCGTAACTAAAGACGTTCGCTTCATTATAGAAGATCCCAAAGCAAGGGGCGTTACTCGAAATAAATGATTTTATATGTGTAGTGGGGAGGATGCCGTGGGACGCTTTTCTGAATACGCTTGCAGTTTCAGATCTCTATATTGAAACTGCCATAGATGAGGAGTTAAGGTTTACAAGTTTGGATGCAGCCCTTTTAAAGATACCTATAGCAAAGATTACCGCTCCAGCATTTTTTGATAGGCAAGACTACACGAGTGACGACATCATTGTGGCACGATCTATCCGCGAATTCGTAAATCTTATAACAGAGTATATTAACAAAATTGATTATTACAAACAATACTACTCAAAAAGTGTATATAACTTTACTATAAATAAGCGAAGCTGGAACACAGTCAAAAATCACTTTATGACGGCTTTGCTTTCTCTAATGAAATGAAACTTGTCATTAAATATAATAAACAGGGTGTATAAGTCCGTGAAAAATTCGACTTGACATTACTTGGCATCATATGTCTCGATGAGATTAAAGAATGCTAACGATAAAGCTAGCCACAATAAATACATACGATTACGTGATTATTCATGCTTACTGATGAAAAGTTTAGGATTTGAGTTGTGGGTCAAAATGTTGCAAAGCTTAGCAAACAGATTATAAAAATATTGGAACAATAAAAAGGAACGTATTTTGGATCTATACGACCATAAAGACCAAAAATGCAACAATATGTGTACCTTTCCCACTTTTCTGGGACTCTGGATTTGGACAGTATTTCTATGAACGAGGTTGCTATTTGTGTAATGATCAAACAAATTCCTCCGCGGATTTATCTTTTGCAGATCCTTGGACGTTGCCTTATGAGTCGATTAGAAAACTTGGTGGCGCGACGCTTGTTGTTGTTAGAAGTGAAAAGGGGCTTAAGTTCCTTGAAGATGCTATAAGCTCTGGATATATAGCTGCTATAGAGATAGATCCTATCTATGCTATAGAGCACACTACGTTGTTAAAATCCTCGAAGAAAGTTTTGAGGAGAATTTTGAGAGAATGGAAACTGCCTCCAAGTTTCACCACAATAATGCATGAACTTACATATTCTCTTGGACATGTACTCGCATCCAGAGAGAAATTGTGGCCCCTTCTAAGGCTCTACCATCGGATAATTGTACCACCACTTTTCATGGCAACTTCAATTCTAGACTACAGATTGAAAACTACATGGGCTAAAATGAACGACTATATAACACTCATACAAAACATGAAGATCCCAAAGGATACCTTGCTTATTCATAAATGTGCTAAAAACATGAAGCGGTAATGGATAGTTAAAGTCTTCATAATTAATGCTCACTGTAATATTATTCAGAAAAATAATAATGAATCTTAGGTTATCATAGATCCTGCTGTAGAGGGTAAAAGCGCCTTTCTAACTCCTATTTTCAAGTTATACAAAGTTAAAAATGTTTAACCGCATAATATAGAAGAGTTTTCCAATTTACTATTATAAGACCATGATTACATTGCCTGTCTCGAGGTTTAGGGCTCTTATAGCTGTTCTCTCGATAGTGATCTCTTTGGCGGTCTTTCTTCTAGCTAGCCTCTATTATCGGTCTCATCCTGCTGGTGGGCTCAGGCTTGTGGATATCTCCTTCTGGATACTCTTCTTAGGCTCTGTGGCCGCTGGCCTTCTAGACATCTCACTATTTTGGAGGAAGAGCCCCATATTCTCAACAATACTATTCACGATCCTTGGCACGAGCATAGTCATTATTGCTAGGGTTTCTTCAGCAATCTATAGCCTCCTAAAGACAAGCTTCTATACACAGCTCATTGGAGGCTCAATAATAGATGAAGCCTCCTATAA